>ERZ1106948.203-NODE-203-length-30000-cov-34.686358_pt1 | contig 30000 bp, 39 predicted proteins | sample MGYA00403673_ERZ1106948 | MGnify/ENA primary metagenome ERZ1106948 (study PRJEB35170, sample SAMEA104062409) | human gut metagenome | biome: human gut; feature: human-associated habitat; material: faeces | place: Denmark | collected 2012-05-07 ...
CGTTCGCCTTCGAGCCCTCCAGGTTCTCCACCGTCCACGTCAGGTACGAGTCCACCGCGTTGGGGATGTGACCGTAGGTCGTGGGCAGAATGTCCAGCAGGTCCTCCTTCGTGCAGCCAGACACCTCGCTGGCGTCGATGGCGGAGTAGGTGTCGAGCACGATCGAGCAGTCGTTCACGCCGAAGATACTCGTCGCGTCGAACACTACGGCGCTCTCGCCAGGAGCGCGGTGGATCTCGAAGGCCATCACGTTCTTGCCTGCCACAGCGCCCACCGTCGAGAGAATCACGTGGAACTTGGAGAAGAGAGAGGCGTCGTGAACAGCGATCGCCTCCGTGGAGGCGTCGAAGTCCTCCGCCAGGTTGAAGCGCGCCACCTTCACGCCGTTGAAGTACACGACCACGCCGCCAGCGTACTTCATGCGCACGTTCAGTACGTGGTAGTCCTCGATCGCGGGGATGCTCACCTCGTGTCTCACATAAGCGGTCGTGCCCACGTGGTTGCCCAACTCCGCCACCTTCTTCGTCTCCCACGCAGCGTCATCGAAGCTCACGCTCGTCCAGTCCGCCGCCACAGCCTCCTGCTTGTTCCACAGCTTCCAGTTGTCGTACTCGACCTGGAAGGGGATGACGGAGGAGAACATGGTGGTCATGTACTCCACGTTGCGAGGCATCTGGTTCATGTCGAACGCCAGCGCGCCCAGATCGATCGTCAGGTACCAGCCAGCAGGGTAATTCGGAAAGTACTATACCCCGATATGATGTACATTCACAACACGTATAACCGCCACCTCCATCACACTCTACACTGTCTCCTGAGCATATTGGTTAGGGTTATGCAGTGCGCTGACGGCACTATTGAGAGTCAGACGGTAGGACTGGTAGGGCTTCGCGAAGAAGTAGCCGTAGAACACGTTGAAGGTGCTCGTCTCGTAGGTGACGTGCGTGGCACTGACCACCGTGGAGTAGGTGCCCGAAGAGCTCATCGCACCCTGCCACGTGAACTCGCCCGGAGACTGCGTGGGGTAGGAGTAGGGCCACACTCTCACGCCGTTGATGTGCGCGCGAGGACCGCCCAGCTCGTACGTCACCGTCACGGGGAGGTCATCTTCCTCGACCGTGTAGTAGGAGGTCTTGCCGTAGTCGAAGACGGAGGAGGGACTGCTGGCGATCGAAGAGGACAGCGTCACTTCGTACGGGTAGATGTAGCAGTTGGTGCTGTCCGTCTTGGCAGTAGAGGACGCCAGGGCAGCCACGAACGCGTCAAACTCCACAGCGTTCTCGTCCATGGTGGGGAAGTGAAGTTCCACGGCGAGCACGTTACTCGTTCCAGTGACTTCACCGGCAGGACGGATCACACCGTGGTACTCGTAGGCGTCGTAGGCGCCATCCGATGCAGTTGCGGTAGTGACAGCGCCAGCCGTCATGTGATCGCGGAACACTTCCGCGCCGTTGATGTAGGCGATGATACCGTAGCGATAGTTCATCTCGTACTCGTAGGCAGCCATATCGGGAATGCCGGAGAACGTCTTGCGGAAGTACTGCGTGCCGGAAACGGCAGGCGCAGAACCCAGCGTCACAGCGTTCCAACTGCCATCCGCAAAGCTGGCAGTGTTCCAGTCGGCAGCAATGCTCGACGAAGAAGAGGTCATCTTCCACTCCACGTTCTTCATGACGGGGTAGTGAAGGGAAAAGGCGAACAGCTCTTCCACCTTCTCGATCATGAAGTTCTTGAACACCACGTTGCCGTAGATACCAGCGATGCTTACCCAAGCGCCATTCGCCCAGGAGTCGCCGCTCGAACCATAGGTATCCTTCATCATGAAGGTGTATTGACTGTTGGTGGTGGCGGGAAGGCAGTACTCGTCCATGCGCTTCTCGTTGTTCGCAAAGCTCCGGCTAGTCTCCAATACCGTCGTTCCGTCCAGAATCTTGTAGGACTCCTCGGTAGCGAAGGACTGACACTGCTTCGTGACAGCCACGTAGACCTCTCCCTCCTCACAGGTGAGAGTGCAAATAGCAGCGGAAACTACGAATAAGGCTTCGCAGGAGGTACACACACAGAATAGCAAACAGTGCTAAGTTATTCATGCTTTCGTGAAAAGAATAATGCCAATACCATTCGTGGAACCATAGCCGTTTCGCCAAGTGACCTCTTTTCACTCCAAGTCGGGCGTTTCATCGGGCGACACTAGCGAATCTGATTGGTTGTTCCTCTCGTTTTCCAGAAACAGCCCCGATTTCTGTTCCGGCAACGCGGTTTTGGGGTTCCACTTTAGGTAAGACAGCTCGGGACGCTGTGCTACCACCGCCATTTGACTGGGAATGCTATTTCATCTGGTTTGAGTACTTACTTGGCTTTGCCGGAGGCGTGAGTGATGAGAAATGCAATACTACCCACCATTGTGTTGTCCGCGCTCTGAAGAAGGATAGGGTGAAGTGAGAGAGTGAAGCGGAGAATGGACCCACATTCACCCCTTTCCATTCTTTCCCTGGTATTATCATTGCCTGGCCAGTTCAATTATGAACGGGCTTGAAGGCTGCGCGACTTCATCCATTGATGGAAGTGTTTCCGCAGGGTAATAAATGGCTTAAGACCTCTCCTCTCCTCTTAAGGAAAGCAGAGCCAAAGCGATCAGTGTATATGAAGAACACATAAAACGTGGAAACCGCCGAATTGTGGCTTGCGTCAGTACCGCTTTCTCTGTCCGTTTCGGACCTTCTTTCACCGATCTCTTTCTTGCTACGCTGAGACGAATCGTGCTATGGTGTGAGACTAATACTCTCTGTTTGTCCTCCTTGCGGGCTAAGAAAGGGATGGATTCCGTTGTGGATCGTATCACCGGTACATAGCATAGTGACTATGCATAATGCAGGCATCAGATAACGCATCGTGAGAGTTGTGTCCATTCACGATGATGAGGTCATAGTTCACTCCATTCGTTCCATCGCTCAATGCGCAAGCTCACTATCCACAACCGCTTCTGATTCAACACTCCCTCCCAGCTTCAAAACGCAATCAGCTCCAAACAAACACACAACTGTGACAACAACAAAACCAGTTTGTCCTTCATGAGCTTGATAAAACGCTCCGTGCTGAAAACCTTCGTGTGCTCTCTCCCGTTCTCCGCCACACACTCCAGCTCCTTCTCGTGCGAAAACACGAACTCCAGAGCACTCACGTACTCCTCCACCGACGACGCGAGGAACCCCACTGGCTTCACCTTCTCGTCGCGCAGACTCTCCACCGTGTACTCCCCGCCCACCACGGGGTACGGCGGAACCACGATGTCCTCCTTCGGTCCCGCTGTGTTGTGCGCCACCACGATCAGTCCCGCCGCCTACACGTCACGTCGCCGAACAGCGCCCACCATGTACTCCACCACGCAGATGCCGAAGTGCTCGTTCCACATGGTGTGCAGACCCACGCGACTCGTCGCCAGGTAGTGCTGCAGTCGCTCGTACGGCGCCTACGTCGTCACATCTCTTCCTTCCCCTCACATTCACATCGAACACCACGTGATCGGCCATGTCCAGACTCTCCACCATGCGCTTCAGCTCCTCCACGCGTTTCCAGTCCTCCTCGTTGCGACACCCGCCCACCAGCACCAGCTTCACGTCCTCGAAGCCCTCGTCTGCTCCTCACATCTCCCTCTCTCCCGTACCCAAGTCCAGCAGCTTGCGCAGCACGCACAACTGCTTCATGTGGTCCTTCTCGGGTCGGAACTGACCCACCGACACGATGGTGCGTTCGCGTGGCGTGTTCACGCCCAGCTGACGGTGCTCCGTCGTGTCGCACGGAGGGTACACGATGAAGGTTTCTACGCGTGAGGGGATCCCACGAATTGCACTGTCCGGCTGCCGCCACTGCGAAATAATGTGATTGTACGTCCACGTGCCGTTCACGAGAACGAGGTCCGCACAGCGTCCGACCAGTCCGTAGAGAGCGCTGAAAAAACGATAATAGCTGGACGTGAACGGGGAAGAGAAAGCCCACAGAAGCTTCATGAATGAAATCGTCACACTGTTGGAGATGTACGCGCTGTTGTTGTACTGCGCTCGCTGCTCCCGCACTCTCTGGAGCATATCGGTGCTGATGGTGGGGTAATGCGTGTACGACAGAATCTTGCATCCAGAGAGAAGCTTCACCACGGGGTAGGTAAACGCAAGACCCGTAGTGTCGATGAACACGTCGGGGACGAACTGCTTCAAGCCGTTGAGCACAACGCGCATCGACGCGAGCGACTGTCGGATCATTGTGAAGTGCGGATAGCTATGCAATCACGCGGATTCGAAGCAGGCACTTTTTGGCCTCCAGCAAGTCGCGGTTTGTGAGATGAACGATCTCCAGACTAAAGGACGGTTTTATGTCAAAATGGAGAATCGCCTAGATGATAGAAGGGGAGGAGCACGTACTCGGGTCTTTTCGAGAATCGCTTCTTTGCTCTCCTTGTCGCCCGTATAGATGACACAATGAATGGGTTGGAATCTATACGTTACATGGGAGAGGCAGACGCACTCCGCAATCTCCTGAAGAGCCACAACCGCTGCCCAGAGCACCTTTTCTCCGCCACCACAGCTGTTCGCGTAGGGATGGAAGAACCCCACCGTTTTTGCTTTCTAAAACCCTGAGTCCAGGCCGAGAGCCCGATTACCTTTCCGTTAATATATACGACCTTCTTCCGCTTGTTGATGTAGTACTTGGCATATGCAAACAAGAATAGAACTAACAGAAGCGTGCAAAGGCTGAAGATGTCACTATTCCCTCAGGAAAGCAGACACAGAAAGAACATTGCGTATATGAGATACCTTGTCATCGTTTCTGTCACCAAATGCATTCCGATCCGATAAAGAATAAAAGGCTGGATGGGAAGAGTGGGGCGGACGGGGAGAAGAGGACTCTAGAGACAGAGACCGTGCCGTCCTTCGTGAAAATCTCCTGTGAGGAACGTGCGGATATGTAGAATGCGATCTGTACAAAGCCGTCAGCTGCACAAAACGATTATCGCCTCACAGTTTATTTCGCTGTGTTCATTTCGTCATTCCGTAAAACCGTAATATGAATTCAGAAGTGCATGCTGAGTCTTCCCATTCAGATTTGCATGAGGGCACCCGTCGTCGCCGATCAACAGAGGAGTTGGATGCAACTGCATGGTATCATCGCGTAGCATCAATAATCCCGAGTTTTGGAAGAGTGTTCAGGAACTGTCCTTGCAGGAGAAGTCGTTGTACGCGTAGGCGCGTTCTTCGCTTTTCACGGATAGGGATATCGACTATTCCAAGGGGAAGGTGAACGTCGCCGTGGTCGTGGCATTTGACAAGTAGACGAAAAAGGAAAAGGAGTATTTCCTAACGCGTCTTCTGCGCAATTTTGTGTTCTTCTTGTTCACCGCGAGTCTCGTTGTTGATTTCGTTCCTTGCTCTCGATCCGTCTGAACGATAGGTGTACACCGCTTACACTGCCTACGAGGATAAACTGTGGAACGTGTTTTATTGTTGTTTAGTGACCTACCTGTTCCTCCTGCTCTTCTCGGCGAGCGAGAATCCAGTTCCCATGTTTTTGTTCATGATTTGTGTAGGCGTTAGGGCGTGGTTGTTACCGTAGTTCATTTTCGGAAGAATCTACACGATTTGTCTGAGAGAGCAGTACGAGGTTGCATGGAAGATTAACCCCGCGTCCTACTCGTTCTACTCGCTCCTTCTCTTCTTTGGCTTCGTGCTCATCGACCAGATGCTCGAAATCTGCAAAGGCTCTCTTCCTTGTTGAACAAACAACTCCCTCTTATGTCCTCGTAAACGGGTACATGATGTTCTGGCTCGCGTTCGCAAACGCCACGTCCTGCTCCTCCGTCCAGCCGATGTGCTTCATGAACTCGCTCTACACGTCACGCCCCTCTCCCATCGCCACATCGCTCATGTTCCTCGTCGACTCCACTCTCAGCAGCTTGCTGATGTCCAAGTTGGCCTTGTTCCCGCGCTCGCTCTTCTTCCTCTCCTCCTTCTCCTCGCTCTCCTCCTCCTTGCCGTTCTTCTTGTGCGGCAGCTGGTATATCTCCTTCAGCGACCGCGGCGGCAAGCCCTCCGGCACAGGAATGCCGTAGTCCTCGCTGAACTGGTGGATCAACGCCTCCGCGTCGGGCGACAGCGAAATCATGTCATCCTCGATCACACTGCCCAGGTGGTGCAGCTCGGTCTGGATGTGGTCCAGGTTCAGCTGCTCCCGAATCAGACGCTGCTCCTCCAGCAGACTCGTCGTCACCGTGGAGTTGATGTTGTTCACGAACCGCTCCACGCTCGGGTTCACGTACTCCTTCGGCAGGATAGGATCCATCCCCACCCCGCTGGGCGTGAACTGCAGCGGGATGTACGGGACGGCGTTGCGCAGCGGCGCGCTGGGGTTGTACGGCAGCGTGTTGGGCGTGTACACGAGGAACTTGTCGGCAGGGTCGTCGGAGGACGAGAGCATGCGGAAGGTGCCTCGGTTGACGAGGACTTGAAGGTGCTCTTCGTTGGTGATGGTATCGGAGCCCTCGTACTCGGCGAGCTGCTGGAGCGTCGCGTTGGAGGGCAGAGTGACTTCGGCGATGCTGATTCCGTTGAAGAGACAGCGATCGTTCTCGAGGATGTGCTTCAGCTTCGCCTGAGGGTGAGGAGAGAGTGGAGGGCGTACTGTTCCGTTGGCGCAACCTTCTTGAACGATGAGAGGGAAGCTAGAGGAGGTGAGTGTGCGAAGAAAGAATTCAGAGAGAAGATTAAGGGTCATTGGGCAAGAGCCTCGCCGGAACGATTCTCATCATGATAGGAGTGGTTGGAATTAAGAGAATAATCCGAGTTGTTGGATATTGTTAATGAAGAGCAATTCAAATGAACTCTCACAATTCACAACTCACAACAACTCACAACAACTCACAACAACTCACAACAACTCACAACAACTCACAATTCACATCACACACCACCTACATATTCTTATCCGTCGCCTGCGCGCGCGAGCACTGCTGAACAATCGACATCAACCGATCAATGCGCTGCGCCACGATCTCCGACATCGGCGTCAGCGCCGCCTTCAGCTCCTCCACCGTCTTCGGCTGCGTGTCCACCACCTTCAGGATGTGCAACAGCGGCAGGATGAACTGCACTGACTCGTCCATTCTACGCCTCACGCCACACACCTCGCACCACTCGCGCGCCACCACATCACGCCAGTAGTACAGTGAGAGGAAAGTCGTCTTCTGGACGGGATTCAGCAGCAAGCCCAATCTGCCTCTCACACCTCACGCCAACTCTCACTCTGCCAGAGCCGTCTCGCCCGTCTCGTAGGTCTGCACGGGCTTGTGGTAAGTGTCCAAGCACATCTCGTTGCACGCGGACAGCGCCTCCACGATCTGCCTCTCACACCTCACCCACACACCCTACGCGGTTGATGTGTCGGTTCGACAAGGCGCGCAGACGGTCGACCAACTCCTTCATCAGCACGAAGTTGTAGTGCGTGGTCTGGCGCACGAACAGCAGCATCTCCGGCGTCAGCGGACGCGTTCTACCCCTCACCCCACTCACTCTCCCCCACCTCCAGTCGGCGCGCTTGTATCGCATGTTGATATAGATGCCCATTCGCTCCATCAGCACGTCGCCGAAGCTCCGCTTCTTCTCGCCCAGCACCGTCAGCGCCATCTGGATGTCGAACAGGTTCACCATGAACACGCCGAAGTCGCGCTGCAGCCACAGCAGCGCCTCGTTCGCGTTGAACATCACCTTGAGAATCGCGGGGTCCGTGAAGATCTCGTTGAGTCGCCAGCAGCAGCTGTGTGCCTTGATGGCGTCCACGACGAAGTCGGTGGTGGGCGAGGAGATCTGCGGATCACACAGCCACATCAACCCGACCATGATGATACTGGAGTAGCCCAGGTAGGAGCGGTAGCGGTGCTGGATCACCGACACGCTGATGAAGCGACAGCTCTTCAGCACGGCGATCAGCTGCGTCATGCCCTCCTCCGTGTCCACCACCACCACCTCCGTCGCCTCCAGCGACAGCATGGGCGGGATGTCGATGCTTCCCTGCGACTCCCACTCCTCGTATTGGATGTCTGTACGTGACCCCTCACGCGCACTCCCACTGTGGATCTCGTACGAGTACGGGTTGCGGTAAATCGAAATCAGCTGCGTCTTCGGGTCGATGCCCAGCTCGCGCATGTAGTCGTCCTGAAAAAAGATCCCGGGAATGCGAGATATGCCTATTGGGTGAACGAGTTCTGAGGGCGTTACTCTCATTCACCCACTCCTTCGCCGCGTTGTGCTTCACGCGCAGCTTGGGAGCGAAATTCAAATCCAATGCGTCCACTTTGTCTGCAAAGTGGTCTTGGGGCTTCTCCGTAATGATACTGTACTCGATCTGGGGGAAGTGGATGCGCTGCTGCGTCTCCTCTATTAGTCTCTACGCGTCACCACTCCGCTCTGTGCACTACACCACTGTCCTCAATCAGGTCCGTACCCGAACTCACTTTCGATAAACAGCTCTCGATCATGCCAAACATAAAGTCCTCCAATTGACTAATAATCTCGTAATCACCACCAAACTCAAGGTCTGGGATCTCTAGCAGGCTTAGTCCGTTGTTTGGCTCATACTAGGACTAACGGAAAGACGAGTGACATACCAGATCGAAGAGCTTCTGGTAACATCGAATACTCAGTGTTTTAATGTAGTTGCACATGGTTGTGAATTCCGGAAAGGCCGTAAAGTAATTGTAGTCTCCGTGAACCAATATGTTATTACAGAGCTGCACAGTGAAATCGGACAGCAGGATACCCACTTGGTTGCACTGCTGAAGAAGACAGTCCATCGCCGATGCCATCGCTCTCCCTGTCGAAACCTCGTGTACTTCTTCAGGGATACTCATGTCCTTGCTCCCTTTCAATGATGTAATGAAATGACCGAAAGATACCCCTTTTTGGGGGAGGGATATCCCTCAAATTCGTTTGTTACGACTGTCAAAGGGCTCGTCGATGCGACATGCTTGTCTTGTTTTGTGTCGACTCTACTCGTCCTCCCCATCCTATGCCTCACATTCCCTTCCGCCCCACCCTCCCCGCACCCTCCCTTGAGCGCTCACCAGATGGCGCATGTTGCTTTCTCTCCATTCTTTCTTTCAGAGCGGTTGCGAGAAGCGTTGGTGGTAGGTGTGGGATGCAGTGGTGGTTGTCAACGAATTGATGAGTCAAACAGACCTGTTCTGAGTGAAAGTGAGGACAGAGTTGAAAGCTATCCTGATTGTTGATTCAAGTAATGGTGATGATGAATTTCCGTATGTCTGAATAAGGCTGAGGATAACCTAGCTCACTCTGAGTTACTTGTTATTGTTGTTAGTGAAAGTGAAGTACTAATGTGTTGTAGTACTTGTTTGTTTTCACAATCTAAACGAACGAACACAATGAGGAGGAAGGCACGTGGAGTGATTGCTTTCTTCGCGGTAGTATTCACTTGCATCCTCTATCTCACCACTGTGAGGAGAGTGCTGAACAAGACTGCGCGAATTGGCAACCAGAGCTCGACGCACGTTCAAACGATGGATTCCGTGCACATCATACGAGAGCCGGAGAAGGAACAAGATAGTATGCCTGTTTCCTCAAAGATGACAGAAATCGCTGAAGCGACGTCTCTGCGTAAAGAGGAACATGTAAACCCAATCCTTTTCTTTATATCACCGCTAGATACCGCAATTCCTGCGTTCCCATCTTCGATCCGAAGGGAAGGTCAACTACAACGTTCACGCGTTCTACTACTCTTGGTACAGTTCGGAGGCGGTGAACGGCAAGTGGAGTCATTGGAACCACATTACCCTTCCGCACTGGACAGAGGCGGTGAATAGGCGGTATCCGCAGAGACAGCACCAGCCTCCGGAGGACATTGCTGCTCGCTTTTATCCCTCCCTCGGTCCCTACTCTTCCACGGATCCCCTGGTGATTGAGGATCACATGAAGCAGCTCGTTGAAGCTGGCGTCGGAGTCCTTTCCATCTCATGGTACCCTCCGCACAGCCGCGACGATAGTGCTCTTCTCTTCGTCGATGATTTCGTTCCTCTCATGCTGGACATCGCCGCCAAGTACGACGAGAAGATCTGCTTCCACATCGAACCGTACAAGGACCGCTCGGCGTCCTCCGTGCGGAGCGACATCGTGTACATCATTGACAAGTGATTGCGGCGACTCCGTCTGATTCGTAGGTACGGCTCGCACCCCGCATTCTATCGCTACCAGGGAAAGCCGCTCGTGTACATCTACGACTCGTACATTATCCCTCCGAGTGATTGGAGCACCGTCTTTTCCCCTCACGGACAGAACACGGTGAGCGCTTCTTGCATCCTCTCATCTAGATTCGAGGCACGAAGTACGACGTGGTGGCCATCGGACTGTTCGTCCAGAACGGTGATTGCAAGAATCTCGTTGACAGCGGATTCAACGGTTTCTACACCTATTTCGCCGCGCAGGGCTTCGTGTACAGCAGCACCATCCAGAACTGGAATGCGCTGAAGACGTGCGCCTCGATGATGCAGTCGCCCTCGCTGTTCATTCCCTCGGTGGGACCGGGGTACGACGACTCTCCCGTCCGGCCCTGGAACAAGAAGAACACGAAGCCGCGAAGGCATGGCGAGTACTACAGGGAGATGTGGGATGAAGCGCTGCGTCTGAAGAGCGAGATTGTCTCCATCACTTCCTTCAATGAGTGGCACGAAGGATCACAGATCGAGAGGGCGGTTCCGAAGAAGGGCTACGAAGACTACGGAAGGGATCCTTCGTTCTATCTGAAACTGACAAAGGAGGTGAGTCGTTCTATTTAGCATTCAGAGGATAGATGGTCGATAAGATGCGCGTGTAGTTGTTGACTGTTTGTAAGAAAGACGAGAATGAGCTGGCTAAATGGAATTCTAATCGCTTTCCCTCTTCTCCTTTGTAAAGTCGTCCTGACCGCCCACGCGGTTGTGTATTCGGTACGCCCATGCGGAGACCTTCGACTTCTTGTACCCCTACACCGTCACATCCTGTCGACACAGCAAACCCGCTCTCTGCGGTAACAGTCCCAGAACTCCTTCTCCACTGTACCGCAAAAGTACTTCTTCTCGTAGCAATCGAGCAGCGCCTTGTGGAGATCGTTGCACTTTCGCAGAGCTTCTCTCTTGAACTCTTCCTGGACTTCCCTGGCCAATCCCGATTCCTTGCGGAAGGCTTGCACCTCCTTCTCGTAATCCACCGACCTCTTCCTCTGCTCCTCCGTCGCGCCCTCTTGAGACGAATCCATTCGCGTTAAGAACAAGTGTGCAACAAACACCTCCTATTCCACCGATATGAACAGATCCACCGTCTTCGATCTGAAATACGAGTAACTATTGTCAAAACCAAATTCGAGACAGCCGTCCTCCTCGCACTCGAACATGCCTCTACTCCGTAACCCTCTGCTCCGTCCCTCACTTTATGTCCTCCTTTGAAGGGTCGATGCGGTGAATGGCGTTTATCGTCTGAATTACGCTCTTCTTCTCCGGAGCAGCCTCTTCCGTCTCTCCCTGCTCCACCACTTCCTTCTTGAAGAGAACGCCGAAACCAATATCGCCTCCTTCAACAACAGCTTCCCACCAAATCTTCTCTCCCTTCTACACCTTACGCAATTTGCACAACACCAACCTTCACGTTCATGTAGTGGATTGTGCTAAGACCCGCCTTCAGCTCCATATGGGCTGTTTCACGAGATGCCGTCTGAGGAGGCGCGGGAATGGAGGAACTCTCCGGCACTTCCGTCAACGCCGTGCGCATGCTCTCCAGGATCAGCGCGTTCAGAGACCCAAGCTACGGCATCATTCCCTAATCCAAGGAGCAACGAAGGCATAACAATCGCAGAGGAACTGGTTCGTGTTATCTATGTAGGATGCGACGTCACTCTTGAGCTGCAGCTTCTCCTTGGTGATCAGCTGGTGAATCTTGGCACACTCCGCCTCCAGCTAAGCTTCACTATACAGCACCAGAACTACATCCTGACGATATTGGTCTTCCGCCTTTGCGGTCTGCTCGTCCTGCTGAAGGGAATCGAGATTGTCGGACACAAGGCGAAGACGGGAGCAGTACTGGCTGCACTCCTCGATGCGCTTACGGATGGACGACAGCACCTCACGACGCACCTCCAGCTTCGCGAAGACCGTTTCCTCGATGCGCGATCTCTATTCCATCACCGCACTCGCCCTATGACTACGATTTGCTTTTCCAGCGTGTTCGAGCACACATAGGAGAGATTCTTGAAGTGGCTATTCATGTCTTTTATCATCGGATCCTTATTGAACGCGACCGTCAACTCCTTCAACGCAGTGCCAATGCTCGTCGAGGAGGAATTGCAGTACTCGAAGAAGGAGAAGATTTCGTTGCACGCCTTTTCAATATCTCTTTCGTGACGCAAACCATGCAACAAGGTACCGCAGGGAACTCTCCATACCGTCCAGAGACGCCAGATGAGAGAGGAGGTCGGGATCGTCCATTTTGCTCAGTCCCAAACTGTCGAGCGCCACTCCCGCGAGCTGTTGGAGTCTTTTCTGCATTGCTTCGCTTCTGTTTCACGATTCGCGATTCGAACCGAAATCGCCCCCATTTCCGGAATCGCTGATTTCTCCCGCCCATCACGTGACTGAACAAACAACGCATTCAGGATTCCTTCTTCGTCACGGCCTTCGACCGCTCCAGCAGCATGGAAATGCGGTGCTTCATTTCGCTCGTGTCCCCCCTCCCGCCATTCCTCTCCGTCCCGGAACTCCACTTGGCCTTGTCGTGGCTCATTTGCGTCAGCCGGTCTCTCTGTCGCTGCAGCTCCTCGATCTCCTTCATCATGTCCACATCATCCTCTCCCTCCTCCTCCCTCTCCCGCAACGCGATCGAGTTCGAGATCGTCGGGAACTTCGCCACCAGCGCGTCATTCAGCTCCAAGAACTCCTTCGCCACCACGGTGTTGCTGGGCACGCACTCGTTCCGCACACTCAACACTACACTCAACACCCCTCGCAACACCCCACGGTTCACGCAGTCCGCAGCCAGGTACGAGGGCACCACGCTGTCGCGGAGGCGGCGGATCATCAGAGCGAGGATCTGCGAGGCGACCGCGCTGCCGCCGGCCTCTTCCAACCGGTTGCTTACATGAATGATGGCCACAAGGAGCGAGCGCGTGTCGGCGTAGGAGCACAAGCTACAGTCGAAGCCCCACCCAGCGCCTACAAGAAGAGAATCTGCTGATAGCGCGCCTGGCGCTCCTCGTCCTTGCGGCGGAAGCAGTAGTGGTCCAGCGCCACGCCCCGCACGGCAGCCTGCACCACCTGCTCCAGCGACAGCAGCGAGAAGAGGTGGGGTGCAGTGAGGATGGAGCGAGGGCGATTGGGGTTGAGTACGATGAGTAGCGTGTTGATCAGCGAGGACAGCAGCGGCTCGTCCACCTGCTCCTGCGAAGCAGACAGCTCCTCCTTTAGCAACAGCGCGATGAGGAACACCACGTTGTCGACGGCTTGCAATTTCTCCTCGGAAACGTCATTCTAGTCATCACCCCCACGACACATCGCCACCTCCGCGAAGGCGTCAGCCACCTGCTTGACGCTCGCCATCGCCTCCGCGTACTGCGCCTCGTACACCGCGTGGAGCCAGCGACGGTCCTTCAGCAGCGACAGCAGCGCAGCGAACTCGCGCAGCGTCTCCAGCGGGTGGGAGAGAGATTCCGACGTGGTGTGCAGTACCGGGTCAAATGGGGGCATCGTGGAGTCAATCGGGTCGGTCAGCGGAATAAGGTCCAGTTCCCCCACCCCCAAATCGAACAGCGGAATGTTTGTTGGAACAACCACCTTCTCCTTCTTCGGCTCCTCCACCACCGTGGGCGTGACTCCCGCGCTGGCGAGAATGGCATGGACCAGCGCGTCGCTCTCCAGCGAGTACTTGCCCTCCTACCCCTCACCCACCACCACCACACGCACGATGCCCGCAATGGAGGAAACCTGTCGCAGCGCGAAGGGTCGCAGCGCCTCCTGCTGGACAGAGTCGAGAAGGAACTGGAGAGTGGTGCAGCGCACCGTGTCCTGGGGGTGGTTGAGGGTGTCGATCAACAGCGCGAAGAACTAGGGGTAAGGAGAGAGGGGAACGCGGACGCCGTCCACGTCGTCGAAGCAGGCGATGAGCGAGGTGTAGAAGCCGATGATGGTAGCGCGGAAGCCCGGGTCGGGGGTGGCGCTGAGTGCGATGAGAGCGTTCAGACACAGGTTCAGCTCGTACGTGTTGAGCACGATTCTACTGGTCACACCACTGTCCCTCAACTACTCGTTGTTGATCGTCTTCAGCAGCAGGCGGTCCAGCGTCGACACGATGACGTCACGCGTCTCGGGCTCGCGGTGGTAGAGAGCGAACCACAGGTACTTCAGCACCACGTCGACGCAGTCGCGGATCTCAGGGTCGTTGTCGTCCAGCATGTCACGCCACTGCGCCAACACCTCCAGGAAGGCAGCGTCCTCGCTCAGCATCAGTGAAACACTTGCCGCGGGAACAACCTGTAACAAGACACCTCGCATGTCCTCCTCGCTCGTGGTGGCGAGACGCCACTCGCTTGACTGCGCCTCGCGCTCCTCCTTTCCCAGCGCCGGGGTCGTCAGGAAGAAACGACCCACCACGGGGAAATCTGTCGACAGATAACTGACTTCTATTCGTTAGCACCCCGCTCCGTTAATACCGCTCAAACGACCCTGCGTCAGGTCGAAGCTCCCGAACGAGTCCATTGAGAACATCTTGCGTCGCTGGATGGGCTGCGGCTTCGGGATCGACGACCTGACGTTCTTGAAGCGGTCCTTCAGACCCTCGCCGGGGTTCGGCTTGCCCAGCACACGCACGCCGGGTCGGGCGCTGAGCGAGGTCTTCCTCTTTTCGCTCACGGGCGGTTCCGAGGGCGTTTCAGCTGGGGTGGGCGTTACGTCGTAGAGTGAGTCGACAATCTGATGGAGCGTTCGCATATCGGGCGAGGGGCGCCCCACGATTTTCGATTCGACCTCGCTCTGCGACAAGTGGGCGCACAGCACCTTCATCAGCACGCCGGCTTCTTTGCGCACATCTGCGGCCTTGCTGGTGAGACAGTCCATGACGCTTGCGAGCAGCACGGAGCAGGAGGCGCGGTCGAGAAAGGGATTGTACTGGTTCATCCAGTGAAGCAGGCCCGCACGACCCTTGGTCAGCTTGAGTCCCTGGACGAGGGAGGGCGTGATGGCGTTGTAGATGGAGGCGGAGGCCGCGTGGGAGCCCACCCAGGAGGTGAGCGCGCCGTACAGCCCGTCCAGCACGTTCTGCTTGGTCTCGCAGCAGAGCTTCAGCAGCTCGGGCACCAGGACGGCGGAGTACTGTTGCGTGGCTTCGCCGATGGCGTCCGCGACGCTCTTGACGCACAGCAGCACGCGGGCGCGGAGGTTGAGGTTGGTTTCGCTGAGTCGCTCCTTGAGTACCGTGATCAGGTCGCCGATGGCGTGCGTGTTCGCCACGCGCTTCTTCTTCGTCATCAGCTCGGTGGCGCGCTCGATCGCCTCCTGGCGCGTCTTCCAGCTGTCCTTGCCGTCGGTGAACCGCATCTGTTTGAGCAGGGGCTGAAGCTATGGCTTAGCGAGGCGGTGTGGGAGTACGTCGTTGGTGGCGTCGTAGGGCTCGAGGAGGGAGAGAAGGGAGAGGGGTTGAGGTTGTGGTTGTGGTTGTGGGGGTTGTAGTTGAGGTTGAGGTTGTGAGGGTTGTGAGGGTTGTGAGGGTTGTGAGGGTTGCGAGGGTTGTGAGGGTTGCGAGGGTTGTGACTGCTTCTTAGGGAGTGGTTGCGACGGCACATCTGTGGGGAGGTCTGGTTGCGACGGCGCAGCGGAAGACACGACACGCACCGTACTGCTCGATACGACAGAAGAGCGTGCTGACTGCGTTTCACCCACACTACGAGTGACGCAAAAGAAAAGGAAACAACACGACAGAACTCATCTCCTCCAGCACCTTCTTCTTCAACAGTGCGTTGATGTCGCTCTGGTTCACCACCTCCTTCACCTCCTCGCCCAGTTGCTTGTACAGCACGCACAAAACTCCGATTGCCGCGTCCTTCACTTCCGGCTTGCTATTGCCCAGTCCCTACGCATTAGCGATCAGAACCAATGACTGCAGTTGGGCTTAGGAGATACAGAAGGAGACTCTTCCCATTCATGGAGCTGGCTCCGAATGACTCGATAAGCGTCTTGAAGAAGTGAAGAACGGAGGCTTGTTGGGCTGCAACACGACTCGATTTCATGCCACTGCAAACCTACAGTGAATTCGCTCCCTCAGGATTACCGCATCGATAACAGCATTCGGACCGATTTTCTCCGCAATGTCAAGCAACAGGGAAGACAGCTCAGGTCCGATCTTCTTGTCGTGAATCTTGAGGACACAGAAGTCAATCACCTTGCTGCATGCTCTCGGACCCGCACCGCAGTGCTGAATCACGCACCTTGCGATCGAATAGGAACCCTTGAGGAGGTTGATGTTCGACGCTTTGAAGTTGTTTGAAATGAGTGCTGCATACTCGATCGCAGCTTCTTGAATTTGAGAAAAGGAGTCGGGATTCTTCTCGATGAAGGCACAGAGTTGCTGCATCGCCTCCACCTTGTCCTGCCATTTGGAGCTCGCCTGAATCACTTCGTTCCACTTTGTGAAATCCGGACACACCCTCTCCAACTACAGATCAACGAATCCTCCAGAAAGGACTTCAGCAATGCAATTATCTTTTGTGTATGTGATAGCAGAATCGCGACATAACGGATTGGACACGGAACGCATAATCGGGATGTCAGCTACGCGGAAATGAACAAATAGAGGAAGAAATCAAACCTGCATTCAACGAGGAAGTGGACGGTCTTAAGGAAGAGGATAGCGAAGGCGCTTCTTCCCGCTTCCCTCGCTCTTGCGTTTGGGCGGAGCCAAATCGGGCAGGCAGTCTCGACCTTCGCTTGCTTGTGTTGTCGACCGGAATCTCAAACTGCATATCCCAATTCTGAAACAAACACCCCAACTCAGTGAAACGGTTTTCCAAATGTTCAGATTATGGTCTTGTGCGGACGTTGCCATCAGTTTGCAGAACGATGAGTAGTCGATGAAACAGCAAGAATTGCCGTGCGCCTTGATCTGGAGCGGCTTCACAAACACGTCCTGCCTAAAAACAGGCCACACGTACAGCGCGCCAGCCAACCCGCCGGTAATCAAGTACAGGTTGGGAATCACTCTACGCTTGAAGGCAGGACGCTGCCACTACTTCTCTTCCAGCTCTTCGATCTTGTCAGACTCCTCGAGCACTTGGGACAGGGACAGGCTGGAGTCATCGAAGAGCACGCAATTGGAGCAGGCTGACTTCAATTCGGGAACTAGGTGTGAGCAAAATCCATTTCGTTTTACTGTTGTAGCTGGATACTCTCGTGAGCGTAATATCGTTTCTATTCGTCACAGCGAAGGAATGATCATTACAGCACGTACACGTCGATCACGTTGTTCCGATTGCTCACCGCAAGATAGGTCGCATCTGCAAATCAAAAGAAATGCATTCCACCACCCTGTGTCGCCTTCACATACAAACTCTGAATCTGATAGCCGAAGTGAGAGATCTTGTTCGCAATCTCATAGGTTGTGTTGTTTATTATCAATATATCGCCCTAGCCCTCACTCCTCATCATCATGCCGACTTCATTCGTTCCCGCAATGGTGTACTGCCTATAGGACGCGATGGCATTGATTTGGCAATTAAAGTCCAATCGTCTAGGTTTCAGGGACGGAGCACGTTGATCACTTGAGAATTGTGGGAACTGTCACGTCCACGTACATATACGCGTGCGAGGATCCGATGATCGTGCAGACATCAGAATCGAGAGTGCGGCAGAGACAGGAGCTCATGGCCAGGAAATCCACGTTGATCACGCGCTCCTGCTCTCCCGTCATCATCTTCCACACCTTTCGCATCAGCAACTCGACCATCCACTACTTTGATCGTCTTGTCAACGGAGGTGGTCACAATGCGCGTGTTGTCCTTCAGCCAGCTATGCTTCAGCACAGGTATGCACAGCACACTTGATGCTCGTTACGAGTCCCTCGTGGCCCTCGATCGTGCGGATCTGCGGTTAACCGTGGAACGAGTGCCATACGTGCTTGAGTCGCATCAGCGAAGTCGAGAAACGGTAGAGAATGATGCTTCCGCTGAAGCAGCCGCACGCGAGGATCTTGTCGCGCGGATTGAACTTGCAGCAATACACGCTTGTCCTGAAAATCTGCGTCTCACCCCACTTCAACGCACTACCTTCATCGTGTCCAAAAGACTCAGGCAATTCGTCGTCTCCTTCGGCACTACTCCTCATGAGCAGGAATGGATCTTACACTTCGAGAGTCGGTTGTCGATGGCTTTGTCGATCTCTTTGAACACATCCAGGTCGGAGACTTCCCAATCCGAATTTGACAGCTGGTCCTTGATTAGCGGCATGATCTTGGAGACTCTAGACCCTATCAACGGTCCCGCAGCCCCCACCTCGAAGACAGGAGAAGATAGGATTCCTTCAACTGCTTGTTTTCCTTCTGCAACCGAAACGCAATGCTGCGCAGCGCCTCGAGATCATCACAACTCTGCCGCTTAGCCGATTCGCATATCCTCACCTCTATCGTCTTGTCATCGACGGGGGGTTGCATTCTGAGCGGAATCGGACGCCTGGGCTGGGAAAGTGGAGAGCACACAAACAAAGGGAATAACCGCGGTTCGATGATTCTCTTCTTTTCATCAAAGATAGTGCACATTATCTGGTTTTGCAGCCTACAGATCTTGTCAGCTATCCGGATCGCTCCCGTGTCTCCGTCCGCAACGTAATAGAGTAGCATTTGTGTGTCCGTTCATCACCCGCTGTCTTTGCCAATATGAACAGTTCGAGCGTATGCACCTTTTGAACCGCACATGACTGGGTAGAGTAATGCACACTACAGAGGAATGTCCTCCCAATTCCAGTCCCCCCTAGACAGCTACAGTATGGGAGCGTCGTATAGGATACAACAAACTGTGAGGCGTAGGAAACAAGCATACCGCATGCAAAACCAGGGCTATTCTTCCGCTCCCCATTCCCAAGCGTAAATTCGCTCCTCCGCTCCGATCAGTCGTAGCTCCTATCCTTTAGAGTACTCTACTATGCAGAGAGTCCCCCAAACCCCTTCCTGTTGGCGTTTTGTTCGAATCCGCCCTTACGGGTAGATCAGTGCATGAACGACGGTGCCGTCGGCTACCCTCCTCCGCAGCTAAATCGGAGAATGTCAAAGCAGTCGATTTCCTCCGACCTTGGCTACCAACTGCAATTGGGATCCGAATCCAACGCCTATCCCCATCTGTCTGTTCAGATCCCGCCCAGCGATGACTACAGCGGCCGGTACGCGTACAAGTCCGCCACCCCCAAGTCCCATCTCCCTCCGCTCTCCACCGCCTACTCGCGTCCCGACGACTACGTCGTGCATCCCCAGTCCTCGCAGTCCACGCGGCGATACCGTTCGCAGTCCACGCCCTTCACTCCCCACGGCAGCTTCTACACGCCCGGGTCCACGCGCAGCGCGCACTCCTCACACCCCTCTCTCTTCGCGCAGTCGCCCAACGACCAGATGGGGCTCTACCCCCACAGTCGCGTGGAGTACCACGGCACCACGCCCGTCCCGCGAGCCGACCCGAGCATCCGCAACGACCCGGGGTGTCTCTACAACCCTCCGTTCGACGAAGCGCCGTCAGGTCTGACCGTTCCGGCGAGTGCCGACCCGTACGGCTTGCAGTTGGGCGGTGTCGAGTCGGCTCGTGGCATGGCGCCGTCTCAACTCCTTCCTCGCAGTGACGCATATCACGACACGCCACAACAACTCCTTCCTCGCAGTGACGCATATCATGATACAGCACAACAACTCCTTCCTCGCAGTGACGCATATCATGACACGACGCCACAACAACTCCTTCCTCGCAGTGACGCGTATCACGACACGCCACAACAACTTCTTCCTCGCAGTGACGCATATCATGACACGGCACAACAACTCCTTCCTCGCAGTGACGCATATCATGACACGGCACCCATCCGCCTCTCCTACAACGAGACGACGCTGTACCCGCCCCAGCTGGACTCCAATCTCTATCGCACGCCCTCGCTCCACTCCTTGGACGCGCGCAGCGACATCCCGCTCGCCTCGCTCCGCACACGCTACACCGTCAACACCTCCTTCGCCGAGCCCAGAAGACCGGACCGTGTCGACGACCCGCACGAGTTCGCGGTGCGCACGAATCACTCCTCGGACCGCCAGCTGGTGGACGTGGTGTCGCCCTCCCCGAACCACTTCCGCTCTCTGGGCAGCACGCCGCACGCCTGCGCGAAGCCGCGCGACGACTACACGGCGCAGTCCTTCGCCAGCTTCAACAGCATGAGCGAGTCGCCGCGCTCGCTGCGAAGCGCCACGCCGTCGAACGCGGAGGGTCGGTTCAAATCGCTCTTCCCCTCGGAGACGACGGTATCATTCCTGACGCTGCCGCTGTGGGGCATCCGCGAGTACCAGGAGCTCTCACAGAAGGGCCTGTTGCGAATCACGCAGCGCGTGAACCCCAACCGGACGCTGAGCGCGGAGGAGAAGGAGCTGGACCTGCGGATGCTGCGCGGCATCGAGTTGAAGCGCGAGGGCTTCCCGCGCCGTGCGAGAATTGTCTTCCTCGACCTGGCGAGCGAGCAACCCCTGTTCATCCCGGTGTGGATCGAGTTCTACCGCATGGAGATCGAGTGCGGCGAGTACCTGAGCGCGCACCTGATTCTCAAATCGGCGCTGGCATACCACCCCAAGAACGAGCTGCTCCTGCAGAAGCTGATCAGGGTGGACGAGAAGCTGATGGACGTGGCGTCGCTGATGTACACGGTGGAGGAGCTGGTGCAAATGGACACGCAGAAGTCGCTGCGCACGGCGATGGAGGGCGTGGCGAGTCTGGCGCGTCTCGGGTACCGGCAATTCGCGGCGTCCGTGTACGAGCGCGTGATCAGCAACCCGCGGTTCTCGCTGGGCAACTTCTTCCTGGAGTTCATGAACTTCGAGAAGCACTGTGGGTGGTACTACGAGCTGCTGCGACTGAGCCAGACCGCGCTCCAGCGCTACTTCAAGTACGGGCCGCTGTGGTTCTACTGCTTCACGCTCATCGAGCACTACTACACGCTGATGTGGAGGCGCGACGTGGTGGCGAACCGCGTGGACTGTCGCGTGTACGACGAGTACATGAAGAAGGCGGTGGGCTGTCTGACCAACGACATCTTGTGGAGGGTCTTCTTCGTCCAGATCCAGTTCTGCAACCGCGCCGTGCTGCACGTGCGCGACGTGGTGTCACAGCGAGTTTGCGTTCCCGGGACGCCTGAGTTGTAGAACGAGCTGCTGTTCGATCTGCTCGCGATGGAGGCGGGCTACTGGAGGATCATCGCTCACGACCTCACGCAGTGTCTGGCGCTGTGTCCGGCGAACCTGCAGTGGAAGGTCTATCTCATCCTGGGACGCTTCGCGGCGGTCGAGGGCTATCCTCACATCGCGCGTTCAGTCATCGGTCGTTCATGGTGATCATGCATAGTTGTCGAAGCGAGCCATGCAGCGCGTCACCGCGAAGTCCAGACATCAATCGCTTCTGGATTACTCCAAGTGCGAGTTCTTCGTGGGCCACTCGGCGGAAGCCGCCGCCATTCTGAACGAAGCCATTCTCCAGTTCCCCGAGGAGTGGAAGCTGCAGCTGGAGCGCATTCAGCAACTCGTCACCCTCAGTGCATGTGGTGAGACGTAGATGAACCAGAACCGTCTTGTCGAGGCGCTGGTGGTCAATCTGCATGCGCTGGAGAAACACGTGGGCGCCGGTCGGCTGTGGGCGTCGTCGATCCAGTTAATGCACCAGTAGTGGTTGGGTGAGGGCGTGCATCGTAGATTGGGGGGTCCCGCGGTGGCGCTGAAGCTGTTCAAGAAGGCGCTGCGCCATGTGGCGAAGTCGGGCGAGGTGTGGTGCGAGGGGGCGCGCATCTATTTGAATCCATGTTCGTCGCTGTTCGATGTGAGGAGCGCCGTCAAGTGCCTGAATTTCGCTATCTTCTTTACTCCGCAGTACGGCGACTCCTTCATCGAGGTGAGGTTTCATAGCGTGTTTGAGTGTAGGTGGTGCGCGTGCTGATCCTGACGAGTGACGCTTTCCTGACGTTCCACTCCGTGGCCGATGTGTCCGTGCTCGCCTCCCTGCTGGCAGCGAACGCCCCGTTTTTGTTTTTTGCTCGAAAGTATTCCACTTTTGATCCTAATTATGGAGCCTTGTGGTTCCGATGCAAAGAGTTCTTTTTATCCTTTTCAAAGGAAGTGGACGTGGACGGGAGAGGTGATGTATAGGTGTTCTATCGCTCAGTTTATGTGTTAAGCAACCGAATTGCTCAAAATGCCACTTTATACTATGAAGCTATATTGGCGAGTGCAAACCGCACATTGCAATATAGCCCCCTGCGGGAAGAGTCCCGTGAGAACTTGGGACGATTCCGCTTTGTTCATGGCTTTGGACCTGACTATTGCTCCAATCACTTGTCTCCGGAGAGCGCCTTCAAGAGGAAAGTGAAAGCTGTGTATGGTTCGAGTCAAATGGATTTCTTGTCTCTTTGTTGCGACACGATCCCTTGGATTGTGAAAACAAACAAGTACTACAATACATTAGTACTTCGCTTTCACTAACAACAATAACAAGTAACTCAGAGTGAGCTAGGTTATCCTCAGCCTTATTCAGACATACGGAAATTCATCATCACCATTACTTGAATCAACAATCAGGATAGCTTTCAACTCTGTCCTCACTTTCACTCAGAACAGGTCTGTTTGACTCATCAATTCGTTGACAACCACCACTGCATCCCACACCTACCACCAACGCTTCTCGCAACCGCTCTGAAAGAAAGAATGGAGAGAAAGCAACATGCGCCATCTGGTGAGCGCTCAAGGGAGGGTACGAGAATAGACAGGGAAGCAACAAACACTCCACTTACTAAATGACAAACACTCCACATCCTCGTCCGACTCCTGTAGGAGCGAATTGAACTCATCACTGATGGAAGCACCGTTCCGAGTCTCTTGCTCTTCATTCGCTTCGGGGAGTTCTGGAATGCCAGTTGTTTCGGAAACAGGAGAGGATTTGTTATACTCCTTTGACAGCTCGATTGTCTGATCCTCTGTCTTAGTCTTCGTCTCTGAAAGGGATTCCGTCTCCACTCTCTTCTCCGGCAAAACTTCCATCTCCACCCTCTTCCCCGGCATGACCTCCTCCACCTTCTCTTCACTCTTTCTCTTTCTCCCAGCCAAGGCGAGGAGAACCTTCTGCCGATTCCGCTCTCTCTCTTCGCCCTAGGAATGAGCGACAGAAGCAGCAACGACGCGATGGACAGCCCGATGACGACTGAGCGAAGACCGCTGCGCGTACACCTTCCCACACACTTCGCATGTGTACTGCCGATGGTGATGGTACACGTCGAGATGGTTCGCCAAGGAATGCTTCTAACTCTGAAACGAAGACCACAAACGCTACAGAAATGAACGTGTGTCCGCAGCCCGGAACGGTGCACATGATACGAGGGTTCGGCATCGTTTCGTTACGCTTCACTATCCGATGCACCGTCTCGAGGTGCTTCTTGAACGCCTCGACGTCGCTCGTTGTGAACGTGCATCCGGAGATGGAGCAAACGCACTGCGAGTTCTGCTGGTGGGTCTTCTCGTGGATCGTCAAACGCGCCTGTGAGAAAAACGCCTGGAAGCAGCCGGGAAAGGAGCACGGATAGGGCTTGATTCCGGTGTGAAGCTACTCGGATGACAAAATGGAGGCACACACTACGTATTCGTGCTTTCGCAGCTGCTGCTTCTTCGTGAAGACAGAATCGCAATGACTGCACTTGTACGTCTGCTGGGGCTGCGAGTCCTTTTGACTGTGCTTCTTCAGGTGACGATTCAGGTTGTACTCGCTCTTGAACCTACAATTCACATGAAAACGAAATGCTACTTCTTCTGACATCCTTCGTAGGGACAGGGAAAGGAGTACTCCTCATTGTGAGACAGCATGTGCCGCGTCAAGTGGTCCTTCCTGCCGAAACACTTCTCGCATCCAGGAAATGTGCACTTGAATGGTTTCTATGAGTGAACACACGGAATAGCCCATCCACCTCTTTTGTGTGCGTAAGGAGGTGCCTCGCGTACTTTGCATGCTTCCGAAACGTGGCCGAGCAGTATTCGCATGAATAGAGAGAGCGGGGACTCCTCAGCGCAACGGGTTCGGACGCGCTGCTGCTGCTCTCCTCCGAAATGGGGACTTCATCTGATGAAGAGGACTCCTCGTCAGACATCGTATGAATCGGATTTGAATCCGGGGACTCGAAAACGGGGGCCCCTCTTTCCCCGCATTGTCAACGCCGCTCAGTGCCATTCGCTTGGAATGGACGTCTTTGAGGACTACGATGTGGAAATCATGGGCGAGGACAGTCTGTGTCCTCACATGCTCGCTATTGGCTCGTTGGACCTTGTGATCAAGGGTACTCTTTGCATTCTGCTATTACCGTAGATCTGTCGTATTGGTACTGCGCGATTTGTCATCATGGCTTCAAGGACCTAAACAGCGTGAACGCGCATGCGCGTGAGTATATGTTTTCCTCTGTGTATCGTATGTCACGTGCGTAGAGACCATACTTGCTTCTATCAGGAAAAGGAGGACTGTCTTCTTTGTTCCGCCTGCAGCAAAGTGGTAACTCACTTCTGCGAGTACTACAACCTGAGTCATGCAGAGGAGGAGCATTCCCAAAGCGAAGAGGAGAGTGATCCGAACCGCAGTGACACGGGAGAGAGTGACTCTTCGGACGAGTTGCGTCGCTTCCCCCTAGTTCGCAATGTGGTCCCATCCCGATTCGTTGACTTCGTAGCTGTCGTACCACGGCCCTCCGTTCACCATCCTAAACCTCGTGAATGGTCTTAACGAGCACAAATTCAAGAATATTGTCGTTGTCGCGGGCGCTGGCATCTCATGCGGTGAGTCTTCGCTCCTCTCTTTAGTGGTAGCTTCCGGCATTCCCGACTTCCGTTCCGCCAACGGACTGTACCGCAATCTGAACAAATACCCGGTGCCCTATCTCCGCGATCCCTCCACGATCTTCGATTACTACGATTTCCAGGAGTACTCCACGCCCTTCTGGATCCTCGCGAAGGAGATGTTCTACACAAACGACCAGTACCACCCCACGCCCTGCCACTTCTTCCTCCAGCTGCTGGCGCAGAAGGGTCTGCTCCGTCGCGTGTTCACACAGAACATCGACGGGCTCGAGCGCAAGGCAGGTCTGGCGCCGCCCACCCTCATCGAGGGTCACGGCACGTGCTCGCAGTGCGCGTGCGTGCGGTGCAAGCAGGAGTACGACCCGAACGTGCCGCAAATCGCCGTGAACACGCGCACGGTACCCTTCTGCAGCAAGTGTGGAGGGCAGATCAAGCCGTCGATCGTATTCTTTGGGGAAGACCTCCCCGACGTGTTTTATCGCTGTGTGATGAAGGACTGTCCGGAGGCGGACCTGTTGATCGTGATGGGCACCTCGTTGCAGGTGTATCCCATGTGGTGAGTGAGGCGTGTGGGGAGTGAGGGCTAGTTACATCCCGAAGCGGATCGATGCGTCGGTGCCGCGCGTGTTGCTGAACAACCAACTCGTTGGAGCCTTCCGCGACACGAAGTGGGGGTGTGGGGGAGAGATGAGAAATAGTTACAATAACCTGCCGATTTTGGGCGACTGTCAGAACCTGGTGCTGACGCTGATCGAGCTGTGCGGGTGGCGCGAGGACTACGAGACGATGATCGAGGTGTACAAGGCGCAGCACCACATCCAACACATCCTGTGGGAGGACACGTACAACTTCGATCGGATCGAGGACCACCTGTGGTCGTTCGAGAGGGACTTCCAGAAGCAGAAGGACGACGAGGACGACGACGAGGACACGCCCCAGAAGGAGGAAGAGGTGACGATCGAGGAGGGCGGAGACGACGGGTCTCTGTTCGGGTATCTGCGCATGAACCCGTTCCTTCGGCACTGTGTGCAGCGCGACGACGGGCGCGTGCTGCCCGAGTACAGCACGGACAAGGAGTGTGTGGCGCGCGCGACGACGTACTTCGTGAAGCACATCTCGAGGGGGAAGGTGAACAACTCGTTCGTGAGCGACCCGGGCAACAGCAGCGATCGCATTGTGGTTCGATTCGAGAACGTGTTGCTGACGCTGAACTCCGTCAATAGCCGTTGCTTTAGGGAGTTGTTGAAGTGGACGCCGAAGGAGTACTCCGACTACTATTTCTTATATCGTGTTTGTGGGAAACAGAGCAAACGATGTAGGCACGAAGGATCAGTTTCTTCGTCGTTTTCTACGTGTCAGAGGAGGAGCCAGCCCACACAAATATCTTGTTCTCCGATGACGAAAAGCACTTGTCAATCAGTCGCTTGTACTCCTTGTCCTCCAGGCACGTGTGCTGGTGGCGAATCAGCGTGGGCAAGAAGTCGGTCTAAACGACACGCACGCGCTCCGTTCTTACCTTCAGATCATCCGCTTTGGGAACGAGGTCCAGCAGGTCCAGCGACAGATGATTCAGGAAGTACAAGCCCGTATCGGTGAGATTGCTGTGCAACTTGAACGACGGGTTCCTATTCCTTACGCGAAAACAGGGAAACTCACTCGCGAATCAGCGCGCAAGGGAGCTTGAAGTCCTTGTTGCGCGATAGAAGATCGCCGTAGGACAGGATGCGCATGTCGTCTGTGATGCCGTATATGGGATTTGCCTGCGATTAACGAGTCGACCGGACCTCACTTTGTTCTTATCTGCCACATGCTTTTCATCCATGCTCAGCACAACGAAAAACGCGCACTCTTCACAACGGTACATATTGGCGATGCTGTACAGGTCCACGTTTCGCATTATGTTGCCCGTGACGACGATGCAGTCGTTGTGAATCTGCGGTCTCAATTGTCGAAGGGCGTCCGCCGATCCGCGGAAGCCGTTCAGCTGAATCACGTCCACAAACGACTCTTCTCTACAGGAATGACCGCACGAGACGAAACCAACCCCTTGATGCATTCCGCGACTTGCGCCTTCTCCATGTCATCTCGACACACCACGATAATCTGATCCATTAGTCCAACCATGGTCCTTTCCCCACTTTCTCGAATTCCAGCTTCTTGAAGAACTCCACTGTGTAGGTGAGACCCTGCTTCGCTCTTGCGTAATTCAAGCCAATCGGAACCTTCTCCTTTTCAACGGGCGAGAAACTCTCGTCCTCGTTGGGAATAACCACAACCTATGGCTTCAAACGACGCACGAGCACGGACCTGAAACTCCTGGACAGTGTTCATAGAAGGGAAGAATCGAATGGCAAACAAACAACACAATTCTCCTTCTTACCACTCGGAGATAGCTCCTTCTTGCTGCCCGAGGACAGCCACTCCTTCACCGAAACAAACACCTGAGAAGGGATGATACGGACAAGGGCCGTAAGCAGATACAGCGGGTACGGATCGCATATGAACTGGTCCTTCCTCTTCATTCCCTCGTAAATGCGATCGGCCATGTAGCTGGGCTCCAGCGTCATGAAGGTCTTCTTTCCCTCCGTCATTCGCGTGCGAAGGTAACCAGGAGACACGATCGTCATGCCCACGCCGTCGCGACGAAGCGGTCCCATCATTCCTTCCGCAATCACGCGAATGCAGTTCTTGCTTCCCTCGTAAATGGGGTCCATGCCAAACGTGCCGTTGCCCAGCGCGCCGACAATCACGCAGATCTGTCCCTTCTTCTCCTTCTTCATGCGCGGAAGGAACGGGAGGATCGTGTTCATCACGCCCTTCACGTTCACATCGATGCACTCGCTCATGTAGTCCTCAATATCATCCGGATTGCTTGCGGTGGAGCGGATAATGCCGGCGGCAGCAATGACGAGATCAATATTCTCCTCCTCTGCACACTTCTTAACGAGGGGATTGAATTTGGTGGCGTCACTCACATCGGCGACAAAGGTCTTCACATTGCACTTCCGGTTCACCTCCTTGCAGGCGTTTCTCGTCTCTTCCAACTTCTCTTCGTTTCTCCCAAACAGACAGAGCGTTGCGGCGGTCTTAGCGTACTTCAGGGCCAACGCTTGACCGAGGCCCGAAGTGGCGCCCGTGATCAGAACATGCTTCGACTCCACTTCCTTGGAATCGTCCAAATAGCGCATAACGAGCTGGACGATGTAGATCACGAGAAAGATGGGCGAGAGTACGGAGTACATCACGAGCTGCACCGCATCCGCGATCGCAATCTTCACATTGAGATGCATACTGATTCTGGATAATTGTGTGACCCATTGTGTTTCGCCCAATGGGTTGGGATCCTCAAGCTCTTCGCGTTAGTGCAGTCCTTTCCCTCCAAGCGTGAGGGGATCAAGGCGGGTTTGAAGGAAGTGGGGGTTTTGGGCGAGTCGGTCCCATATAGTCTAGCCGGTTAGGATAGCGGGTTTTCACCTCGCCGACCCGGGTTCGAGTCCCGGTGTGGGAATGCTCTTTGCCTCCCGTTGACATACTCTTTTGGATGAAGCGGATTGTGCAAGAAATGGATTGATTGGATGGTGGATTATAGCAAGAGGGATGACATGGGAGCATTGAATGGACATGCGTGGGATTCTGTTCTGCCGTAGCTCTGTATACAACACATACTTGACGGTAATGATGGAACTGGATTATGGGGATGATAGATGGAAGAATCCAGTAGTGGCATGTTATGTCCCGTAACGAGTCTATATCAATGACCGGAGTATCGTCCGTAAGAATGGTGAGTGTATTGCTATGGAGTATCCATCTTCTTTCATTTGCTACGACATGAAGCGGATATGGAAGATTTGGAATGACCAAGAATTGGAGAATGACATCTACATGTTGTTTTGGGATCTCTGTTCGGAGTGCTCTCGTCCTGAATCTTGGCGATATTCATGATCAGCAATGCATCCGTTGCATAGTAAGAGCGATATGTGAGATGATGAGTAATGGGTGCGATGTGGTGATGAAAGAGACCGTAGTTGTTGCGTTTGCCTGTAGTACGAAGGATATGGGATATATCCGATTCCGGTTGCAATTTGTAAAGTTGGGATAGAAGAGGTCAATTCATCTTCTCAGCGCGCTCCCTCTCCGGTTCTGGACGATGGGGGCGATGTACAAGACATATGTGGGCCAAGGACAAAACCCCTCTCGTTTTGGGCTCAACACCGACTTCACCGGACAGTAGTTCCTGATGGATAGTAGTAGCATTGCGGAAGTTGTGGCGTTGTGTAGCATCCGACTTGACACATAACAAGAGCGTACAGTGAATAATGAATATCATAGTTTCCTTTGGCAGCAATCCTGTGAGGATGAAACCCTACCGTGTATGGAAATGACTCCCAGATAATAGTTCATTGACTTGAAATGGAGAGCTGGATTTTCCCTCTTTTGCTCTTTTTCGTTATTCTCAGTGAATCAACGGCTCAGTCGCTCTCTTCTTCGAGTTGCAAAGACGGCTTCATGGAGGTTCACTTCTCCAGAGTGTCCGGTGACGCTGTGTGTCAGGTACGTGTGAGTGATGAGTCGATGAAGACGAACGGCTTGGTTCTGGTCGAGAAGTTCTGGGCGACTCCCATTGCGTACTGCCTGAACCCCGGTTACTACTACATTGGTTGTGATGGTTCTGCGACCGTGAACGTGAGCTACTTGGACTACAATCAGGATCACGATCTCACCGCTGCTCCTCACTACAAGGTGCTCAAGCTCGATGTGGTGAAGGAGGAGTGGACCACTGTTCCTTCTGGCGTCAAGAGACCCGACTTCGACAAGAGCAAGCCCATCACTGGCAAGCCCGCGTACCCCAAGGACCCCACCACCAAGGGATCTGACTTCACCTGCG
>ERZ1106948.205-NODE-205-length-29889-cov-33.119327_pt1 | contig 29889 bp, 49 predicted proteins | sample MGYA00403673_ERZ1106948 | MGnify/ENA primary metagenome ERZ1106948 (study PRJEB35170, sample SAMEA104062409) | human gut metagenome | biome: human gut; feature: human-associated habitat; material: faeces | place: Denmark | collected 2012-05-07 ...
TTGTCCACCATCTCGTCCTTGTGGTCGATCACCTCCAGGAAGAACGCCGCCGCCATGCACGACTTCGCCAGCGCCTGGAGCGAGGTGAAGGCGTTGCCCAGCGCCATGAAGGACTGCAGCAGGGCGAAGTTGACGGCAACCACCTCGCCGCCCACCAGACAGTGTCCGCCGTCGTCGAACCAGCAGGTGCTGATCTGGTTGCAGATGTCTTGGCACGTGCTCGTGAGATTACTGGCGGCGTTGAAGCAGACCTCGACCGAGTTGGTGACGGCGGGAGTGCAGCCGGCGTTAAAGAGTTCCGAAGGATAGTCTCGACGTTGACTGTACATGACTACGAGCGAGATGATGAAGAACAACGCGTCGGCCATCTGATTCGTCCCGGCCATCGATCCGAGGGAGACACCACCTCTCGATAGGATCCGGGTAGCGAGATCGCCGCAGTCGCGAATGATCTTGTGATAGCGATTGATGAACTTGCTTTCTGCTCCAAGCGAAGCAACGCTCTTGATGTTTCGGAACGCTTCTTCGGAGAGCGAGTCGGCCTCTTGGTGCTCCTTCATGGTCAGTTCGCTCCAACGACCCATTTTCATTCCGAAATCGTATCCAAAGTACATAATGATGGGAGCACTGACGATCGAGAATATCGTGAGCTGCCAGCTCTAGGACGTAACGAATCGACAGTGAGCACACGTAAACGAAACCGATAACCATTCCGCAGACCAGGCCGCCGAGGGTCTCGACCAGAATGCCCAATCCGGGTCCCAGACCATCGACAATTCTGGATGATTGCTCAGAGAAACGCTGTCCCAGTTTGCCAGGACTGACGCTGTCGATGTACTCGACGTCGTGCTGCAGTAGCGTTTTCACGTACTCCGTGCGATAAGCTCTCGTGACGTGTTCTATGCGTAATGCGCGCGGATCTTCCGCTACCCGCAAAGTAGGACAGGCACAGACGCTCGAGGAACCCAAATACCGACGAGAGAATGAGCATGAACGACAACCAGAACAACGCGCTCTTCACCGTCTGATCATCAACAATCGCCATGTTGAGATCGTCCAGCAGACGCCCGTAGAAAACAAAGGAGAGGGGACTGGCGACACCGCAGAGAGCAGCGCCTATGTCTCAGAGTGGAGGGAATAGCGCACAGATATAGCCGAGCCACATTACGAGTATCTGTCCCTTTGTTGCATGGGAGAAGAAGAGGGTAGATACCGAAACGGGCTTCAATGACTCCTTTTGGGTCTCCACCTTCACGTCATTCGACGCGGACGGAGCAGAGGGGCTCACGGAAGAAAGTTCGATGCTCTTTTCACTCATAACAAATAATATATGAAGTGATGAACTCGCTCAAGAAACGGTCCTCGATCTGATTGGTCCATAAGTCGATGAAACGCCCTGCAAACGCTCTCCGTCTTTTCTCGCTCTGTGGCTAGTACTGGAGACTGTCTTCCATACTTGGGAGTACCGCGAGCTGGTTTCTTTCACATATAGGAAGAAGACGAATAGAATGAAAAATGGTGGCAACGATTCTTTGAAGTATTGGCTGTCATAGTTCTCCCATCAATTCACAGAATTTAACTCTGTGATGAAAGAGGGTTCTAATGGACGTGCTATTGAAGCAAATTATAGTTCTTACCATTTATAATGATTGCACGAGGGATGGAATTGGAGTGGACATTCTCTTTGATGTCTTCACTTCCACCGAATAGGGCGGTTAAGAGCGTGAATGCTCCCCATTACAGGGAATCAGCGGAATCGACGTGCTGCTCCTCCTATAGGATTCTCCAAAGGAATAGGTGTGCATGCCACGAACAACACGAACAACTACTCCCACAACGAGCAAGGACCCATTTGTTAACATTATGAGGACATATAGAATGGGTGCATGAGACAGTAAAGAAAGAAGGGAGATGAGTTCGGAGGGATTCACTCTTTCGGAGACATTTAAAAAGAATGTTTGGCTCGTTGCCTTTGACATGGACCAGACATCGCTAGATATCCACACATCGGGAGTTGTTGTAAAGGAAAACGAGACGATTCCTCCCGAGCTGGAAAATAGTGGCTTCAGACTGTTGAATGCGAAGGAAGTGCTCACTCACGTGAAGGATGCGATAAAAGTCATCATTCCGGAACTATTAAAGAACGGGATCATGGTGGCAATCTGCACCAACACGGACGTGCTAATGGCGCAGAGCAACAGTCTGATGGGAGGCAGGGAGCTCGTGGAGTACATCATGGGAAACACATTTGACCAGTATCCGGATATATGCGATCACCTCATCATCGAAGCGTGGAGAGGCACGGGTCAAGCGGTAATGGTCGGAAGTGTGTGCATTTGTGTGACGCGTAGCACTGTGGAAAGAACAACCATTTGGCGCGCGTGTGGGAGCGTGTGGATTCGGAACAGCATCACTACCCGATTCTTTCCGAAGAGTCCTTCCAGAGTTTCATCCGTCCCTACACGGGCGATTATTTCGAGGGCTTGTCCAAAATCGACGTGGTGACCAGGCAAGCGATGATTAGTCATACGCTTTTGATCGACGACGACCGGTTGAATGTGCTGTTGGCGAACCACGCGGGATACATGGCGTACCAGGTTCCGATAACGGGACTGAGTATGGAGGATTGGGATCGCATTGTGAAGTCTGTTGAATCGCGACATGCCAATGTGTAACAAAGAGTGTTTGTTAGTCTAGTGCATACAGGCGAGCGTATTCCTCTAGAGCGAGGGAATCTCTCACGGCCCTATTGTGTCTGACTCTGCTCACACAGCGCGCAACAATGATCGCCTGCTCCTCAATCACACCACGAATAGCATACGCTATGGTCAATTACGCACAACACGATGCCTGCAAGAAGCATGATGAAGAAGAACACTCTCTCTTCCATTCGCGTGAAACCGAAGCAATTGGCCGGGGCCAGATGCGAACTGCTGCATCCAAAAGTTTGGGCTGAAGCAGCAATGTAGGCGTCCTCACTGGATCGCAACTACGCCTTACACGACCGCAACGCTCCCAACCATGACAACGACATGCGGCGATGGTATGTGACTATCGTAGACCGCGCTATTCCAGTTGTTGTTGTACACACAACCCGAATAGTCGTTGGGGAAGGGAAAACCCTGAGGGTTCTCGGGAAGCGCAGAAGCACTACGATAACAGCGATACAGCAACGCCCACAAATAGGGATCCAGGACGTACTCGGTGCCATTCTGTCTGAGACGATGGCACACCTGCGTCAAGTACTTGACGATGACGCACTCGTTCTCCCTCCGGTTCCATACTCCGTGATCCTCTCGACACAGAGACGGACACTCGAATCTAGACGTGAGGCGCCAAGGGAAGAGCGACACATCAGAACTGCAACCGATTTCAACGGGTGATTTACGGATCGTAATGGATTTGTTGTACGAAAAGGATCCGATGAATGAACTGCTCCCGTCATATAGCTGGTACTCTATGTGATCGTGAAGGACGACGACTTGATCGTGAAACCACGCACTCTCCGAATAAACGCAGCCGGAGTGAGGGTCCCCCGGCAGTTTGCATTGATCCTGAGCGGGATAGCAGTTGTAAGGCCCTCTGGAGGTCAGGTGGAAGGCTTCCATTTTCGACATCGACGACGACAGGAAAAAGGTGCTGTTCTTGAAGGAGCTCAATCCACTCTTGGTCCACGCAGAAGCGATTCTGTTGTAGCTAGTCATCATGCATTGCCATTTTCACGACGTGCGGATGCGGGATCGGCGAGAGGGCCCAATGAAGAAGCAGAGGCAGGCAATTACAGTCACAAGAGGGAACAGCAGGGAGGACAGCTTCAGTAACACCCACCAAAACTCTCGAATCCTGCTCCTGTACACCTCTAGGGGCATTTCTGTAACCCTGCGAGAAGTGAGAAAAACGCCCCGATTCCGGGACTCCTTTGGGGAGTTTTGTTAGCAGTGTTCTTTCGGTCTGCGTGTGGAGAATGCTCCTATTCTCGATGCTACTGCTCGCGTGTGCGAATGCGTTGGTCGTTCACAACACTACGACCATTGTGTTCAAGCATGTCGTCGCTTCATTCGGACTGTACTACGGAACACATGGTGCGACGAACAATGCTTTCGTGACCCGTAGAGATTACGAGTCCGGTCGTGCGAGTGATCCCCTTCGATGCGTGTTCTGATCTGAGAACTAATGTGACGAACCGGATTGGACTCGTTGTGCGCAGCGACAACGTGACCCATTGCTCCTTTACGCAACAGGCGCACAACGTAGTGTTTGCGAGTGCTCTCTTAGCATAGCTGCTGCAGGGAAATGCAACGGGCGTCATTATCATGAACAATAACGCTACGGAGGATCCAACCTCCCTCTTTTCTCTCAAGGACACTTCGAACAACCATTTTGACGTGCGAATTGTGATTTGTACTGAAATGCAGATTTCGATTCCGGTCATCGGCATTTCCTATCAAGACGGTGTGTCTTTGCTGCAAATGATGGACGCTACGGAACACCTCGAGGTGTCCATTTCGAGCGAGGGAGAAGGTGGGGTTCGGAGGAAGGGATCATGACTAGTGACGCTTCTCTCTTTTGGACAGTACATTGTAATTCTGCTATTTGTCGTGCTGCTTTCATGCCATCACTCCTAGGTTTTGTTCTTTATGTGGGGTGGCTTGGGATTGATGTTCTTCTTCAGTCGCCTGTCCGTCATCCGCAAGCAGAGGCGGCGAGACAAGTACGTGAAGCAGATTCGGAAACGACACTTCCATTTCAAGTTCGGTCAGGTCTCAATAATCAACAGTAGAAACCATTCGGACGAAGAGGAGCAGCCCACGTGCAGCATTTGCCTGTGCGAGTTTGAGGAGAAGGACGTGATCAAGAAGCTGCGATGCGGACACTATTTCCATAGCGAGTGCATCGACCCGTGGCTGCTGAACAACAAGGCGGTATGTCCGGTGTGTCGAAGAGGCATCTACGATAACGATGAATGGGTCGGCGAACCATCGAGCGATGACCTGTAGAACATCCTCGAGGAGGGACAGAGTCATGACATCGAGATGATCATGAGTCGTGAGGAGCAGAGGATGACGTACAGCCTCTCGAACCTGTTCACCTTTGTATTTTGCATTTTTGTGGTTGGCTACCCGCTTACTCTCGCCCTTGTCTCCAAGTGAGATGGTCTGTTTCTTTCTGCTCTTCCCTTTCTGTAATGTCGTGGTAACTCGTTACCATTCTGGACTTGGTTTGTTTAACCCCGCTTTGAAAAGGGGAAATCGGGGTTTCTCCTTTATCATTTTTCTCTTATCATGAAGGCTAGCTCTTGTTTGGTCGTTTTGACTTTCATTTCCATTGCTGTTGCTTATGGTCCCGCCTTTGTCCTCAGTGATAAGGGGTACGATTGGTTCTTGGAGTTGGGCGCTAATGGCGTAGAAGCCAGGAGGTTTATCACAATTCTCTGATGAACACTGCCGAGCTGGAGAAAATTGCATCGAATATGGTGGGCACTTCGGTGTGTGGCGTCATTTCCTAGACCAGTGAGTATATCCTCGCCGTCGCGAACAACGTGATTCCCCGATGGATGACTCATCCATAGACGGAGGCTCTTCCCCTCGAGCTGATTCATCCCTTCGTCGACTCCTTCAGCATGAAGGTCGTGGTTCCTCACTTCACGGGCGATCTCGTTGCTCTGTTCTTGCATTTCCGTTATGTGTAGAGCAACAACACGGTGGTGGTGTCGAGTTTGGAGGGTAGTGGAGCCCGCTTGATTCTGATGCGTAGAGTTGGAAGCGCTGAAGGAGAAGAGCAAGACGATTGTGCTGGAATACCGTGTGGGTTCCTCCTATGTTCCTCCCGCTCCTGCTCGTTTCGACAACGATGGCCGTGGTGTGCCGATGACGCCTACCGTCATGTTTGCGCTGCTGACGTTCTTTACGCTGGCCTATGCCTTCTACTTCTCTGTGGATTGTGTCAGCCAGGTGCAGACCCCCACCACCTATACCGATAAAGTGCTCGCCGTGGGTAAGGAGTACTAAGTGTTCGTTTCGCGTGTTTATTAAACCACTCGCAATCACCAGGTTTTCCGCTTCTTCCAGGTCCCAGGGTACACGTTCACTTGCGGCGCTTCCGTTCTGTGCTTCGCCAAATAGCCGAAGGTGCTCTTGGCGGTCAGCATCAGCATGTTACAATCACTCAGGAGGTAATTCTCAACCAGCGAGCACTGCATTCCGGCAACGTTCGCGTTCTTCGAGTGAGAAAGGGTGCAGTTCGTCGTCACGTAGTAGTCCTTCCCCTCCTCCTTGACCCTTTGCCGCAATGCCGAATTGTCCGACAGCACGAGCCACTTCACAGGATGCTCGTAGCCGCGTCTCTCCGCTCTCTGCGTGTACTGCTTCGCCTGACTGATAAAGAAATCGACGTCCTGGGGCTCAAGGAAACGCCCCCATCCCACATTTCCCTCCAACAACCCCGATCGAATATGCATGCCAATGAAGTAGTGGTTGTCCCAGTCTAGCTCCTTCTTGATCGCCGCGACGCGGTCCGTTATGGAGGGCAGGGGGAAGAGAAGATCGACAAAGAGGAACTGCAGGATTTGGTGGTACTTTTGCACGTCGTTCAGTTTCCGTCTCGACGTGATGCCGTTGTCCACCAGCCACTGGTTCAGCGCGGGCTGATGCACGAATTCCTGCTCAATCATGCAGGAGTCGCGAACGATGATGAGTCGGTTGGGAATCGTTCCGTTGAGGATGCCCGGAATCGAATCCTTGCACTTGCCCCTTCCGTCCAGAATGAGGGCATCAGGCTGGTACACGAACTCTAGGGATCATTCCGTGTTACATGCACCACTTCGCGCCTTTGCGGACACGTTTGCAAAGGGAATGGAGAGGAACTGGAGAATAACGTCCCAATCAAGCACTAGGGATAACCGCATGAAATGAACACGAACGCATGAACTTTCTCCCCGTGTAGATGGACAGGAGCAAAACGTCGCTCATGGCTGTGAGCGTGTTCCCAATCCCCGCCTTGTACGGCCAGTAGAACAGATACCGCGTTTCGTTGTTTATCGCCATGGATTCCTGCAAGTCGCGGCAACGTTTCAGGAGCTCAAAACGACGAGACAACCGATCATTGGACACCACGGAATGGGAATGGTGATACGCCACTGTAGCATTCCACCGCTCCTCGAGAGGAACAAACGGAGGAGGCGAATCAGTCTCGTCACTCTCCTCGGGAGACCGTTTTCGAGACGAGAACCTCCGTTTGTAATGACCCTTCTTCTTCTGTTTGGGAAAGAGAGAGGTGTCGTAAGGCACGTACTCCGCGCCCAGAGCCTCCTCACCCGTTTTCTCAACTATGCTGATCGAATCGTAAATGGACAGTGAAGTGGACTCCGAATCGATTAGTTCCAAATAATCGTCTTGCCGATCCGTTGCAATTGGGCCCGTCTTCTTCGGAACGATCACGGATACCTTCAAATTGTTGTTCGCCTATTTCATGATTCGATACAAATGACAGATACGCTTTCAGCTCCGAATGCCAACCAACTCCAAATAGCGAGGATCCAGATGCAGCTTCTCATGGAACAAATAGAGAGGCGCCGAATGGAGAGCGGAAGCGAGGAGGACGACGATCAGAAAGAATGGAATAACAAACAGCGCATAGTAGATAGTACACTTAGTCCTTCTTCGCCTCGTCGTAGGAATTGTCCTTCACTTCGTTCCAATTCATGTTCAACACCTTGCCATGGCTCTGCTGAATGGACTTCAGCATCGCACGCTTCTGGTCGGGGTTCGCGTCCTTGAACAGGATCTTGAAGAGATTGTCGCCCGTCGTATCCACCTAGTCCTAACGCGTGACAAGCGCAACGTACGGGTTCCTTGTTCTCCTCGCAGTAGTCGTCCCAACGCTTCGTGCTGAAGGCAAGGCCGCTGCTCGCAGGAGCCGCCTGAGGCGTGGGGAGAACGTTCACTACGCATGAGAAGAGAGACAGAACGCAAAACCGTTTGTCACTTCAAGAGAAGGCCAGTTCTCGGGCGCCACCTTGTGGAGTCGGATTTCGACCTTGGAGGGGAAATACCTACGAGTTACTCACGCCCCTCAGCACAAACTGATAGGAGGAAGTCGCAGGATCGATTGCGTTGAAGAGAGAAAGGGTCTTGTCAAAAACGTCGAAACCGGGTGTTCTGATCGTGATGTGGAGTGCCTTAGGCTGGATATCGACAATGATGTCCTCCTGGGGAACGCCCTTCAGACCTGCGCATGAATCATAACGAACTCTCCAATTTACCAATGAAAGAGACGACGATGTAATCGCCAGATTGATAGTAGTTATAGTTGTACAGTTTGGCGGGCATGATAAAGAGAAATGGCTGAAATAGTGGGCGCGGAACGTTCTAGAATTCAGTTAGAGTGGATGTGTGTGTTGGGATTGGGGCTCGTGTGTAGTCGTTATGAGGTTTGTAAGGGAGGGATGTTCCGCGTTTTCAAGTAATGATGATGAGGGGGTGTTTTGTGGTGGTGGCGAATTGCCGTATTGAATTGTCGTATTATGACGTATTGAGTCGTCATAATAAAAGATGAACCACCCCTCACAACAAACACATTACCAAGAATTGAGATCAAGCAACACATTAAAGGACATCCGTTGAAAGAGCTGCTTGTCCACGGGAATACAAAGCAGTTGAAACAGACTGTTCAGTGTGTCAGCAGCCATGGACAAGCATTCGAGAGCGCATCCCAGATTGCGAACCGGAATCGAGATGGCTCCTGCTTCTCGCTTCCCCGCCATGTTCTTCAAACAGTTGACCAGCTGGATCGCCTCTCTCTCGTCGAACTCCCGCGTGAGCTCCTCCTGCGCGATTCTAGCCATGACGGCAACAACGCGAACTCACCGAAAACAACAGATGCGAAACAGCCTATTCGGAGACACACGCTCCGGAAGAGAGGAAAGAGATGGATGAAACGCCTTCACCACCTCCAGTCGGTTCCTGTACGACAGACGCTGGATCTGTCGGCAGTGTTCGATGCGTCGCTGCAACGCGGGGTAGGGGTTGGCGACTCTACAGTGAAGAGAAGCAGCGAAAGCGACCGTTCCTCAAACGCCTCTTCCGAAGGAATGAACTCACACCCCTGCGTCGTGATCTTCAAGTACGCGTCGATCGCGCCATTCCCGATGATGTGGTGGAGTCGCTCAAGCAGGGAGTAGAGAAGGAGAGCCACTACGCTTCAAGCACGAGGGATGTGTGAACCGTTGTCGTTGGTGCAGAAGAGCAGGGCTGGGGCAACGATAATGGGCGAGATGATTTGATTCAAGATGTAGGAGGAGCCGAACAAGTCGAAGGAGCCGAGAAAGGCTCGAAGCGATTCTGCTTGTAACGCAGACACAAGACAATCACCTTCCGTTGTGTGACAGAGCGCGTACACCGAAGGATCGTTTGTCTCGGTTAGGAGGGAAAGAGGGAACAGAGGGTACGCTTCCGGGTTGTACTTGGATAGCATCATGTCGATCTCTTCTGGTGTGGTGTCTGGAAGCTGTCTCCAACAGTCCCTCTTCACTGTGTGAAGCGAGTTCCCCACTCTCTGCACATGGGCTAGAGCCGCCTCAAAAGGCATTCCACTAGAACTGATGTCTCCAGAGCGAAGAGTACACTCCTCTCCTGAAGTCATTTCCCCTCAGTATGCAGGCATACTGCAACAGCAGATCCGGTACGTGGAGGACTTGGTTTATCAGTGCATGAGGACAGATGGGAATGGCTGAAGGGAGTGGCGCTCGGGTGAGCAGCGAAATCATGGAATCGATGATGATCACTCCGGGGATCGGAAACGCGCAGAAGTCGGTGTCGTGGGTAAGAACGTAGCAATTGTGGTCATGCGCGTACTTGGCGATTTCTCTATCGTCGTCACAAGCAGAAAGGACACTACCGGTCAGGATCTGAACATGCCAAACGAATCTCCTTATCTCTCAAGCAATACTTCAGAATCGTGCTTCTAACAGCGTAGGCGTACAGCGGCAAATGCGGAAGGCCACCAACACACCTCTTCGGAACACTCTGCAAGTAGTTGCCGTTCAGAACCGTCCTCAAGAACGCACCACGAGATAGCCTCTTATTCAGTCTCGTTGCGTACTTGTCGATCTTGTCCAAGTCATACAATGTATCCACAAACAGACACTCCACAAATACATTGTACTGTTGTAGCGCGCGGAAAATGGTGTCGGTATACTCGGCAATGACTTCGTACGAATACGCATCCGGCAAGAAGCGCATCAACAGAGACTCGAAGATGCTGCACTCCACCGAACACCCGTCGACGACTACAAAGATCCGATCTGCGCTGGAAGCGGAAAACGCCTTCCCTTGCTCCTTGCGAGGTTGGTACTCTGTGAACGAGCCCCTTTCCCTCTTTAGAAACGAAGACAATCCTTTAACTCCCATTATCTGGATAGGAGGTACTGAACGCCTTCTCGAATCGGTTTGCAGTTCCTTCGCTCTTGTGAAGGATATAGTGTTGAATACGCTTCATTGCGTCGAGAAACACATCCGTCTTGGGGAGATGAACACTCGTCTGCAACGGGCACTCTGCAACACCATAGGAGTGAAGTAAAATGCAAATAAGGCAAGATTAGGGTCATTGTCTGCCTTCCGAGAGAACCCAAATGGATAGTGAAAGCGGCTCACCCACGATCGTTCATGTGGAGGACGATACACTGTGGAAATAGGACCGTTTGCATAACTGAGCCCACAGCGCGTTCTGCCTGTTTCAGAACATACACAGCACACATCAAAGAGAAACACAAGAACCGTCACCATAACGAAGAGGAGAAGGAGAATGAAGCCAATAGCCATAGGCGTCGTCAGCCATGGAGCGCGCACCGCGAGAGGCGTATATAGTATCGCAGGAACGTTGGCTTCATGCTTCCAAGGAAAGAAGAGCGAAAAGTGGAAAACGCCCATGATGATCGCAGCCACATCGAGCTGCCACGAATAGTACTGCGTGAACAGAGCCACAACCCCGTCCAGAATGAAGGAGACCAACACGAACACCAGCACGCGTACTGACAGTCTCCCAGCGCCCAGAAGCAGGTGGATCCCGGAGAAGGTTACGACGCCTGCTTGCAGCGACAAGGACCACCAACGCAGCCCGCCCACGGTGTGGTCGCGACAGCAGAGAAAGGAGAAGCAGAGAAGACCGACGTAGGTGGTCGCGTACCAGTTCACCACAGCCCACTCGCTGAAACGCCCGTCTCTTCGCAGCAGGTAGTGGCCCCAGCAATTCGTGCACGTCCACAACAAGCAGTCGATAAAGCCCTCGTTGGTAAAGGGGAAGGCGATGGCGGAAAGCAACTATGCGTGACAGAGCGAGTGGGCAGAAACGAGGGAAAGACCGTGCTGCTGCTTCCAGTTCAGCATCCCTGCATCCACGAAGGACTTGGGCGAAATGCCGATCATGTAGTTGTCGTGAATGGGCACCAGATGAAAGCGGAACGCAGCGACGACCATGCACACCGCTGACACGAGGAGAACGTAGATCGAAGCGTAGGAAAAGGGAGAAAAGGAGCAGGAGGGGCGCGAAGCCGTCGGAATAGTGCCACTTTCCACAACGAGAATCGGGGAGTCGTTTTCATCCAGTTCCATTTCGTTCGACTAGTCGTGATTGTCTATTGCGAATAGAACCAGTTCCGCGATGGTGCTCAGGGAGTTGGTCAGATACCTCTATATGTTCACAGTAGCACATCCCATACTTTCATAAACTCGCTGGGCTCATCGTTCCTATCCTTCTTCATGTTATTCTGTGATGATTCGCGTGGGTTTGACAGGATGGCATCCTTATCCTACTCAAGCTTCTCCATTACACACCACAAATAAGAGTGAGAGAGCCCATTCCACTTCTGGACTCAGTACGCATCTCTCCCTTCTGCCCACGAGACCCTAATCAGCTCGGTACGGTGATATGAATTAGATGTATCGTTCCCAAAAGAGAGGCACCACGCAGAAGAAACACAGTGTTTCTGAGTTTTCTGTTCCTTCGGAAGGGTTTTTGAGAGTTTTCCAGTGCTTCTGAAACCACTACTACTCGTCCAACACGATAGTAGTACAAGCTATGGAAAAGAATGAACCACAAGAAGGATTAGGAGAGAGTACTTCCTGCATAGCGAAACTCTTCTTCATGAAGGAGTCGGATGACTGGGAGGAATTATACGTCGGAAAATGCGAGGTGGTGAAGAAAGTGGGTGTCTTCTTGTCCATTGTTGATTATGTGCTCACACTTCGTGTTAGACGAACGGACAGTGGTGCATCGTCATGTGTGGGATCGAGGAGAAGAGGGATGAAGTGTTTATGATGAAGATTGACAGGCAGTACAAATACGAGTCGTACGATGGTATGTGTTTTGAATGGATGGCATGCGGTGGACGAGTGACTTACGATTTGGTAGAAGTGCTCCTCCTGTGGAAAGAAGTGCTGTGCTCGTATTCGCTTAGCTTCCTGAATCGGGCAGATCGCGATGCGATTCTGTACGCCGTCCAGTGTGTTTTGGTTCATGAATAGAGGCAAGATTCACTCCGCCCAGGACGAAATGCTATACAGCGGAATGAACGCAGCGAACAAGGAAGAGGCGATGCTGAAGCTGCCCCCCGTTTCTCCGGAGACCATTTCGTCGATTTTGGAAACGGTATCGTGCGCAGACATATCGCAGAAAGACGCTTTTCACACGATTCTCAAGGAGAATGTGAGATGTGCCCCCACCTCGTGATGTCTAGGATTACAAGTACTTTCACGATCTGATGAATCTGTTTCCCCAACTGGAGAGTGCAGGCAACGTTGAAGGCATTCACAACCTCCTCAACCTCTGTAAGCTGATCAGTAGCGCATTCTATGTGGGTGTGAGTGTAGTGGATTTGGGGTATGACGATGTCGTCGACCTTCTCTTCTCGGAGGATTGCTACGAGACGCTCTTCGGTCTCATGGAATGTGCGCATTCACGCATTCTCTCACTTCCAGATCGACCGGGACTGCCTTCGAAGGGAGACTACCGGAACTACTTCAAAACGCATGTTCACTTCCGCAACACGATGTCCGAGCTGGACGCATCATTCCTCTCTCTCATCCACAAGCTGTATCGTTTGATCTTCTTCCGAGACGCCGTCGACCCCCAGCCCATCGAGGACATCATCCCCTCGTCGCTCAGCACGCTCATTGCCCAGACGATCGATTCTCTCATCCGGAAGGTGTGCACGTCGGAACCCTTTCTGAAGGAAGTCGTGGACGGACTCGAGTCGGACAAGGCGCACCTGTCTCTGTGTGTCTTGAAGGAACTGTGCGGGTACTGCAAGAGTCTTTCAACGGGGAGTCGAGAAGCGTTAATCGCGTACGTAGTGTTGCAGTGAAACTCCGCCTCCTCACCTCTGTGTAGCGCTCTGGAACAGAAGTCGTACTCCTTGTCAACGCATCTCTTCCAACTCACTTCCACTTCCCTCGCATCATCCGACATGTCGCTCATTCTTCAGATCGTCGAGTACCGTGTCATGTTTGCACCCGGCTCCTTCCGCCAGTACGCCATCGAAGTCTCTCCCTCTCTGCTAACCACCGTGTGCAATGAGCTCAGTGATGTCGTCTTACGTCTTTGCGCTGATTTCGTAGGATAACCGCGGGTTGCATCTGATCGCTGCTTCCATTCTCCGGTACCTCTTCGCGAACGAGACGGTTTCGGCGAGTATCCAGGAATCGCGGAATTACTCCCTATTTCTGCAGTGCTTTTACGAGCACTACGCTTCTCTTCTTCTGCCGCCGATTCTCGCCAAAGCGAACACGGCGGAATATGTGTTGGGTTTGCTGAGCGAGCTGTGCGAGAAGCACGGAACCAACCTGCAGTTCCTGCTGCTGAAGAACAACCTGTTTCCCGCGATTCTGGATCTGCTGAATTCTCCGCGCCGTTCGCTGCAGTTGGGTGAGAGTGCTTAACGAAAGTCACGTTCAGCTTGCATTCAGTTTATGTCGAGCTGCTGCTCCTGCTCGCTCAACTGGTACGAGCGTTTCATTGTCAAGAGGGACTACTTGCGACCGATTCTCCAGTACGCCGACGCCCACTCGACGGAAGATTCCGCCATCATGTCCGCGATCTTCCACCTCATCCAGGTCTGCATGACGTCTGGACAGAGCGACCTGAACGCGTACATGCAGACGAGGGTGGAGGAGTGCGATCGGCTGAAGGGCTTGCCGATTGTCGCGAAGCTGATGAGTGCGAAGAAGCGGTCTGGCGAGGAGTGTCTGGAGAAGACGAAGTCGCTGTGCTTGGGGTATTCGTGAGTTTTTGTCAGTTGCTTGCTGTCCTGTTTGTTGAACGCAACAGAGCACAGGGTGGTAATGATAAACTCGTACTCTCCGCTGTTGCGGTTCTTTCGGAAGGTGTTCGTCACGTGGAAGCCAGCGAGGGATATGATGCCGTCGATCATTCCCTTGTAGAGAAGCGCGTAACTACGCGTTATTCCACGTGTATCACACTCACAATCGCAGACGATCGTCGCCGTGCTGCTGGGGCCGTATCTTGGCAAGAGGACGCAGCGATGGGGTTGAGAGAACGAAAATCGTCTAATGCGTCACACGACACTATCACAGTGAACCGTGTTGTCTGTGTGCATCGATGTGCACTCCACTCCAAACACATCGACCCAAAACTGGGAGCAAATGTCCTTGATGACCTCCTCGAGACTGTTCCACGCGGGATTCTGTATCTTTTTGCTATGCAATGAGCGCAAATCCCAACAACGGCACATTTCCGCCCAGCGATAGCCAATCGAGTAGCCGAACATTTCGATCTTCTTTACGCTCTCTGTATCCTTCATGTGTGACACCGCTTCCCATTTGTTCCCGATCTACGTAAAGACAGGAGCAGCTCCGCCTACGACCGAATTGACCATTTCGAAACACATGAGATCATACACATCCGCCGAAAAGCCGCTCATTCTCAAGGAGATGGATATGAATAACAAACACGCCACTTCTTCAGCTTATTGATCAAATCAATGACAGACGATCCCGTGCAAATAATCATCACGCCGATGAACAGGACGATCACGATCCAGTCCTCAATCGCGTACCACACTCCCTTCTTCGTTCCAATCGCCTTCAGGTGGAGGAAGGCCGGAATGAGCTGCGAGACGATCACGCCGGTGAGACTGCCAACTGCGCATTAAGAACGCCACCCCCGCACACGGAAAGGATATTAATGGCGTTGATGGAGCTGAACACGGGAATGAAGTAGCCGATCAGCGTCACGATCACGACCTGCGCTGTCCGGGTCCAGAATCGGTACGCATCCGTCACAAACAGTCGGTTTTCCTTCTTCTCTATCCGTAATGGAGAGTGACCATAGCCACCTCTGTTCGCCTCCACAATTTCAAAGCAGGGAAGAAGGAGGAGAGGGAATGAGCCGAGGAGCGTCAGCACCATCGTAACCGACACGAGAATGAAGGGCACGGAGTCCTTCTTCAGATTGAAGATCACCGCCTCCTGCACGTGACCTACGCATCAGGGGATGCCACACGATGCACGAGGATCGGAGCGATACATCAGGAAGAGCACCGTTCCCGTGACGAGATAAATGAAACAGAGGAGAGAGAGCGAGATGTTCACGTACTTCTTCACGTGGGGCTGGAATCGCTTCTTCAGGTTGTTCTACTCCTAACCTCGAAAAAACAGCAAATACGTAAAGAGGGAACAGCATCAGCATGAATCCGAAGGCGTTGATGATGATGCCCAAGGTGGACAAGATGCCCATCATGCTCTGCGGAAACAGAACGGAGTTGTCCCACGAGATGCCGAACCGAACGCCTCCATCTCTACGCGTTAGGACTGCGAGGAGCAACGACATGAGACAGACGATGAAGGCGATCACGAGAGCCGCCAAGCCCAGAGAGGAAATGCTCACCAGTAGTCTATGCCTCATGAACAGCGCGAGAAGGTACGTCGGGTTCTTGAGGATGGAGGTGATCCAGCACGTGAAGAGAAGGATGAGAGTGGGAACCACACGCTGCAACTTGGGATTCGCCACCCGGTTGAACGGCGGGAGGTCGGCCAGGAAGTCCGTCATCAGGATCATCGTTCCCATGTCCGAGCCCCACAGAGTGATCAACGTGCTGATGAGAACCAGCCAGTAGCCCGCCTTGCCGAAATAGTGGTAGCACAGAATGGTATAGTCGTTGTCGAGGTGGTACAGGGGATCCTTTTCATCCTAGGCGTGAAGAGCGGAATGCACAGCGACCTTTTCCTCCTTCTCGAATTCCTTCTTTATATCCACCATTCTGCTCGCAAACGAGCAGTACACGTACACTACGTACATGGTCAGGCCGATACCCGTCAACAGACCCATCTATTCTCACATTCTTATGTTAAAACGCATACCTGCCACATCGTGTACGGGAAGATCAGGGAAGTGGAGCCGGTGATGGACTTCATCAGATTCGCGCTAAACTAGAGCAAATGGCGTCCAACCATGTTGGTTACCTGCATGGCCGTTGACCTTCCAGACTCGTCTTCCACGGGGAGCGCGCCTTCGGTCGGGACAGAAACAGTCGTGTTCACAGCCTCTTCCGTCTTGTCCTTCTCAACGAGGGACTGCTGGAGATCCGTTTCCTTCGATGCGTCCATGCTTGCGTAATTGTGTCATATCCTTTTCGACGTTTCCCCCGTTTGGAGCACAGATGGGACCGTATCGACTGGATCGCCGTACACAGATAGGAGAAGGGAAACGCACGCCACGCCCAATGCGGATCGTAACCACCTCGCCCATGCACTGTCCATAATCATCTCGAGCGATGGAGGAACGAGATGGCGGGATAAAAGGGAAGGTCACGGAGATGATGGAATTCTTCGAATTCAGTCTCAAGAGCACTGCGACCTTCGATGGAGCGGTTTCTCCTGTCGCTCGCGCGTGACTTCCTAGGTGTCGTTCTGTTTGAAAACGGAGTGGAATACGACGGAATCGTTCACTGTTCGCATTCGCCAGGACGGTGGCGAACGGATGGGTAAGCGCCTTCGAACTGCATTCACGTGACTAGCGACAGCCACGTACGGGGTGGAAGAGCCGACGACTCTGGTCACCATGACGGCGAACGACTTTTTCCGCGTCTACTCTGGTGAGGCGAGTGCGTTCGAGGTAACGAGAATGATCATGGGCAAACGGATTGTGGTGAGCAACCACGAGTATGCAAGGGTGAGCGCGTTCGCCTCCTCCTTCGATTACTCCACGGAGCGGTGGAACGCGTTTTACAAATACAAGGAAACCCTGCTATCGGTTGCTGCTCGTCCTCTCTCTCACGTGTAGAATCAGTTGCGTGCAAAGCGTGTAGCGTCTCTTCCCGTACTGAAATCGATATGTACGCATTCGTTTGGTGTCCCTGTCATGCCCCTTTCGCATTCCACTCCGTTTCTGTTTCCGTTTCGCTGCTTGTCCACGCTCACCTGCTTGACACCCGGGAGAGCAATCTCACCCTTTCTCTGGCGCATCCGACATGCGGTTCCTGTCGGTTTGCCGCCGTTCATAGACGAGGAGGAGCGTGTGAAGAAGAAGAACGAGAAGACGGTGGACGCAATCCGCGAGGAGCTCATCTCGGAGAAGACCTATCTGGAGATACAATACAAGCTGAAGAAGGACGACATGGAGGAGAGGGCGCAGAGATCCGTTGCGAGTATTCGGCAAACGTCGTGGGAGATTCTCGTTACTGCCGCTTCCTGAAACTGATTCGTAGAGACCCATCTCATTGAATGAATCCGTCTTTTACAATCATTTATGTGTACGCGGTGAAGCGCGGGCTTGAGCACTAGGACATTACGAATGTGGACGCGTGGTATTATGCCATTAAGGAGTTCAACGGAAAAGTGGGAGATGTGACGAGTGCTCACGGCTAGCAACTGTATTCCATCATCAAGTACAATCTCGCACACACTCCGCCTCATGAGTACTCCTTCGTCGGAATCTCAACGAATAGATTCATTACTGCATTCTGGAAGGGACTCATCGGGAGAGTGGACTACAAGCCCGGTGAATACGGAGTGTACTGTTCTTTGTTCAAAACAAGCAAACCGTCATATAATATACTCCGTGTACTGTGTCTGAACCGGGTGAAGGACCTCATTCGGTGCTTTGCGAATCGTCTCCAAATCGACCAACTTTCCCCTCTTCAGAATCGTGACTCCCTTCACCTCTTCCCCACACAATCGTTTTCGCAGCGTCTACACGTCACGCCCGCTCTCCGCGCCCACTCCGTCGTCCGGACACGCCTCCACACAGCTCTCCGGAAACAGTCCCATTTCTGCCAAATCCATTTTCATGACTTCGATCACTACTCCTTACACCCCCACAACTCCCCCACTTCCGTTCTCGCTCCTGCTCACCTCGTACACCAGCGTGTCCTTCGCCAGCGACACCTCGTCATCCGTCTTCGCCTCGTACGCCTGCGTCACGCGCCGCAGCGGGTAGCGAACCAGCGAGTACGACGGCGGGCGGGTTGCGAAGTACTTGGCTTCAAACGCGCTGCGCGCCGCCTCGTCGTTCTCCAGCACCTTGATCGACCGACTCGAGCTCGTCGTGTAGCAGCGCAGCGCCGTTCCCTCCTTCTCTCCCTTGACAATGAAACTCCCCTCCGCCTCCTGACAGTCCAACGCCTCCACCACCCCGCTGTCCACCAGACTCTGGTAGATGTTCATGTAGCACACCTTCAACACCACGCACTGCTGGTACCATATGTCGTGACACGGGTTGAACGTGCACCCGTTCCAGAAGAGCTGCAGCAGATCGCGGTGGAAGGGAGCGTAGTGTGAGTAGTACCCGCTGTTGACTCGCTTCAGCACCGTCGACAGGTCCATCGGGTGACTGATCACCTTGCGGTAGTTCGGGAATTGCTACATGACACCGCAATGAAACGCCCTACCACGGGATCGACCGGGTTGAGGAAGATGAACGCGCTGGGCTCGCGCTGGAGGTGCTCGCAGATGGCGCGCAATAGGGACTCTGGGGGTCACATTAAGGGATATAAGGTACGAAGGGTCCCGATGGACGAGGACGCGGTGAAGGGACTCCACTTCCAGTAGATGTCGTCTTCGGGCGTCTTGCGGTACACGCTGTAGTAGCGCGGAACCAAAACGCCGTCTTGGACGAACAACTACGGGTGACGAAGGATGAGAGCGCCGACGCGTGTGAGTCGCTGGGCGAGCGCCTCGCTCATGTAGTCGCGGTCGCCCTTGCTTTGGCGGAGAAGGAAGAGATTCTGAATCACCTCTTGCAGATCGAGCCACTTCTGGGAAATGAGCGAAAAGGACTGTGGCGGCGACGGAAGCAGCAGCAGGAGAACGGAATGAGCATCGGGGAGGACCGGGGATGACAGTGTGACGGTAAAGGTGTGATTGGCAGTGCCGGGCTTTATGGTACATGCAGGAGCAACATCGGATGGGGTGTTGGGGAATGTTGCGGTGCAAATCCGGTACTCCTTTCGCGAAATGAGGTAGTAATGCGTGCCCTTGGGTCCCAGACCGAGAGCTTGCGAATACTAGGAATCACAGTACCGAGATGGAAGAAACGTAAGACGGAATCGCTTTGACGAGACTGTCGTGCGACCGCAGCCACGAAACAGCGATCGATCGCATGCACTCCATCTACAATTGTAATTGAGAAAGAAGGCAGTGAGTACAATGCTCTGCGGAGACACGGCGCCCATCTTCTCCTGAACGAACGATTTGCAGAAGGTGGTGTCAAAAAATGTGATTTCTATCTGCATGTGAAATGGAGATGGAAGCAGAAACTCTGTTTCTCTCGACATCGCGGATCACTCCCTCCAGCATCTATGGAATCACAGCAATGGAATGAGGCGCACGTCTGCATTTGAAATATTCGAATCCTTCCGAAACGCACTAGACGGTGAAACACGCTCTCGACGGACCTACACGCACGTCTGGAGAATGGCGTTGAAGAGGTAGGTACTGGCGATACCCTCCTTGCTCATTTGTTGCTCCAACAGAATCGAGTTGTGTCGGATGTCCTCTCGGGAAGAGCCGTTGACAAGACACTCGTCTCGGTCCGAGGACCGAAAACGAAGGAGACAGTGCGCCACCTGTGTGTGCGTCATCGATAGAGAGAACGAAGAGCTCCTACGGAAGTACGCCTGCGTGCAGAAGATCAACGAACTGAAGAAGCTCGATACGGCGTTGTTCGAGCGTTGGTCGGTGAATCCCGCTCCATTCATTCCTAGTTTTGGTACGCTCGAGCAGTCCTTTCAAATTGAAAACAGAATGTATCGCTCCCCGGACAAGGCGCTTGTTCAAGAGGTGTACTCGCTGTGCAAGACGAATATGGAGGACATGTACAATGCATGCTCGTGGAAGTGGAATGAGAAGAAGGAATGTACGCTTCGTTCCCCTGTCTGAGTTTCTAGTAGCTGCCATTCGTTCGCGTGCAAACCGCTTTCTCATAATTCGAGAATCCAGCTCTTTTCAGATTGCCGCGTACATTATGATGCGAATCATGGTCGACCCCGATGATGATTCTTCCGTTGTGTACGTGTGAGTGAGTCGTGAGTGAATGATACGTAGATACGACATCCAGGTGTCGAAAGAATTCCAGGGCAAGGGTCTGGGGACGCGCTTGCTGAAGGCTGCCGAGGAACTGGCAAAAGCGGGCGGAATCCAGAAGTGCCGGTTGACTGTGTTCAAGGTTGTTGCTACAAGACAAGCTAAAGACTAGCACAATCCGAAGGCATACGATTTGTACGTGAACAAGCTGCATTACGAGATTGATCCCATCTCTCCGTCAAAGTGTGGCATCGATGTAGTAGCAGCATGTTCATTGATAAGTGTAGGAGTGCTATGAGATTCTGTCCCTGTCTGTTGCCTCTTCGGAAGACGATGCATCCCAACCAACAGAAAAGCGGAACGGAGTGTGAAGACGGAACATAGTGTGCTTCCTTCAGTCGTTAAGTGTACCCTCCTGCACAAGCGCGTCCTCGAAGAGTAAGTTGCGTCCTTTGGTGAAGAATCGCATCCTGGCTTGAAGAGTGAGTCACTCCCATCGCTCATTCAGCACAACTGTACGAACTAAGATAACCTATACACACACCCTTGTTTGTTCAGTCCCAATTCAAATCGGTATGAGTGAAAGCACTTCAGACGTGAAACCAAAGCAGGACGAAGAGCCAAAGAAGGAGGAGACTCCGGAAGTGGAGATTCCTGCCGACTTGGTCTCTCCAGAAGACAAGGAAAAGGCCCCTAAGAGTTGATTCTACGAAGTGGACATAACGCGGTAGAGAAACGGAATACGAAAAAGAAGGCCGGACAGTGGAGAAATGCGAAGCAGAACACGTGGATGTCTCTCTCTAATCGCTTCGGTGACGTGTAGCTATATACAGAATCTCCCCAGCGATACAACAGAGGATCTCTTGTACGACGTGTTCAAGCGATACGGTATTATCCAGCAAAACATGAACGGCACTCCGAGAGTAAGAGTGAAGTGGCGCGTGAATCGCAGATAAAGCTCTATCGTGACGAGAATGGGAAGCTGAAGGGGGATGCGAGCATTTGCTATCTGCGAAAGGAGTCGATTCAGCTGGCCATCCAAATGCAGGACGACTGTCCTCTGCGCTACTCGTGTGATGTGTGGTGCGGCGCTAACCGTGTAGCGATACGACGAATGTGCGCGTATCGGAGGCCGTATTCGAGAAGAAGAACAAGCGAGATAAACCGTGACGCTCCCGAATCCCTCTCACTCCTAGAACCGGGGACGAGGAGGACGACGAGAAGACGAAGAAGCTGAGGTGGATGCACATGCAGCAGCAAAAACACAACCTCAGCTGGGCGGAGGAAGATGAGGACGAGGGCGGAATCGGCTTGAAGATTATCGTTCTTCAAAACATGTTCTCTCCCCAGGAGGCAGCGAGTGGCTTCAACTCGATCGTCTCACGCATAGAGCCGCATTTCAAGGAGGAGCTGATGGAGGACGTCCGCAGCGGCTGCGAGCCGTTCGGCGTCGTGGACAAAATCACCATCTTCGAGAAGAACCCGGACGGCATTGTAGTGGTCAAATTCAAGTCGGCAACGGCGGCGGAAAACGTGAGTGAACGCGTTCGGCGTAAAGCGTAGTGCGTGAAAAGGATGGATGGGCGCTTCTTCGCAGGCCGCCAGCTGAAGGCATTGTGGGATTCCTTGAGCAGTGTGATGCGTAGCTTCTGGGACGGGCACACGGACTACCGGACGAAGATGACGGACGACGAGGAGAATGAGAAGTTGGAGGACTTTGCGAATTGGATTGAGCAGGACGATTCCCCTGTTTCCTCAACAAACGTGAAACTCCTATGTACCGTAGAATTCACAACACTGCAACAAACACCCCATTTTATAAGTCACACAGGCTTCTTCCCCGACGGGTCGCTCCGCACACTCCTCGCGTCCTCGGCGTTGTTCGTCCGCGTCGAGTTGATCAGCTTCATCAGCGCGTTTGTATTCTACGCCTCACACGCCTCACCTCCCCCCACAATCGTCGTCCCGTTGATCGTCTTGATCTCGCCGCCCGCCGCCCGCTCGCCCTCGTCTCTCCCGTTCATGCGGTCCTTCTCCTTCGCCTTCAGCAGGTTGTAGAGCAGCCGGTAGCGGTCGCGGTGCTCCTTCATGCGGTCGTAGTCGCTCAGCAGCTGGATGTAGTACTCCTTCAGCTTGTAGTACAGCCGCGTGATGCGCTCCTTCGCCTCCACCACCGCGTCCTTCACGTCCTTCCCGTGCTGGATCTCCAGCAGCTTCGCCTCGTACTCGTCGCGGATCTGCTTGATCACGCGCTCGTACTGCGACTTCTGCACGCCCAGCTTCCGCTCCAGCATCAGCTTCTCGCGCGTCATCTCGTTCACGCGCTCCTCCTTGTCGCCCACCAGCGCCTCCACCTCGCGGATCTTCTGCGAGTAGTCCGCCAGCTTCTTGTACATCAGACACAGCATCGCGTGCGCCTCGTCCACCTCCAGCCCGCGCAGGTGCGCCAGCACCTTCTCCTCGCTGAACGAGTTGTCCTTCAGGATCATCTCCAACTCCTCCACGCCGCTCTTGTTCTCCTCCAGCACCGCGTTTGCCTGCGCCATCGAGTCCGCCAGCTCCTCGTCCTCGTACTTGTCGATCGCGTCGCCGTCGCCGTTCTTCGCGTCGTGGTACTGCACCTTGCGCCGATTGCGCGCCTCCTGCTGCTTCATCAGCTCGCGGATGCGCAGAATTGTCTGGTCCTTCTGCTTGATGCGCTTCTCCAGCTGCAGGATCTGCTGGTCCTTGTGGCCCTGCAGCTTCAGCTGTTTCTCCAGCCAGATGATCTGCTTCTTCTCCTCCTTCGAGTAGCGCTCGTGCTCGCGTCGCTGCACGTCCGCCGACGCCTTCAGGTCCTTCACCTGCTTCAGCAGCTGCGCGTTCTGCTCCGCCTGCGCGCGCAGCAGCGAGTCGTTCTTCAGATAGTTTCGCTTCAGGTCCACGATCTGCTTGGTCTGCTGGCGCGACTGTCGCTGCAGCTGCTGGATCTCCATCTTCTTCTCCTCCAGCTCCTGCTTGTGCTGCCGCTGCGTCTGCTGCGCCGACCGCTTCAGCGCCACCACCTGCTGCTTCATGCCCTCGATCTCCGTCGTCAGCTGCGTCAGGCGCCGCGACTTGCTCTTGAAGCCCTCCAGCTTCAGCTCCAGGTCCTTCTTCTGGCTCTTCACGCGCATGATCTCGTCCGTCTTCTTCTTCAGGTTGTCCTCCAGCTGCTGGTGCAGCCGCGTCATGCTCTCCGTCATGCCCGAGGGGTTGCGCGTGCGTTGCTGGCGGATCTGGTCCATCTCGTGCGTCACGCGCTGCTTCTCCTACTCGTCAGCGCCTCGCACAACCCCCACCGCCTCCAGCTGCGCGATGCGCTGCGTCATCTCCTTGATCTGCTTGTCATACATCGCGCTCATCTCGTCGTTCTCGATCTGCTGCAGGCGCATCTTGTTCAGCTCCTTCTCGCGCTCCTTGATGCCGTCCACCAACATGTCCAGCTGCGTGTTCACCAGGTCGTTGCGCTGCGACAACGTCGAGCTCACGCCCGCGATCTGCTTGTCCAGGTCCGAGTCGTCGTCCGTGGCGGCCTCTGACCTACTCCTGACGCTGTCACCACTCGCTCACTTCTCGTTCAGCAGCTCCTTGATGCGGTTCGCCGCCTCCAGCTCCACGTCCAGCTTCGTCTTGGACGTCAGGTCGATCAATTTCATCTTGTCCTCCAGACTCTGCTGGTTCTGCTTCTCGTTCAGCTTCAGCAGCTCGTTGATCTGCTCCGTCTTGCCGCGCAACTGCTCCTCCAGCTCCTCGATGCGTCGCTTGTGCTTCGCCAGCAACTGCTCGTTAAGCCACCGCTGTCGCCACGCGAAAGGATATGTTGACCTCTTTCAGCTCGTCGGCGTTCAGGTCCTCGCCCAGCACGTCGCACGACACGCTCTTGCCCTCCGCGATCTGCTTCATCACCACCTCGATTCGCGCCGTCAGCACCGCGTTCTTCCGCTTCTCCTCCTCCAGGTTGCGGTTCGCCTCGCGCAGGCGCTCGCTCAGATGCGCCACGTCCTTCTCCGCCTCCCGCGCGCGCTCCTCCAGCAACTATACATAACTTCACCTCTCCACCGCCACCTCGCGCTCCTTCTCGTCCGTCTCCACGCGCTTCTCCTCCTCGCGCTCCTTCAGCCCCATCTGCGCCCACTTCTCCAGCGTGTTCTCGTCCACGTCGCCGTTCTTCAGCTGCAGCTGCTCCTTCAGCCGCGCGATCTCCTGCCGCAACTACACCTCACGCCACCGCCCACGCCCCACCGAGTCGATCAGGTCCGACTGCGCATCGCGATTCACCTTCGGCTTGTTCTGGATGTTCTTCGCGTTGTTCGCGTACACCAGGCTGCTGATCGTCTCGCTCAGCGAGTCCGACGCGGGGCTAGGGGTTAGGCGCTGAATCGGCGCGTACCTCACGCACGTGATCATCAGCGTCTTCGCGTTGCCGCCCAGACTGTCCATCAGGATGCGCGTCAGCTTCGACTCGCGGTACGGCGGGAATCTTCGCGTGAGTCCTATTCCTCGCTCCTACGTTCCCTTCTTCTTCTCGTCGCCCAGCGCGCTGATCACCTTCCCCAGCGCGAGCAGCCCCAGGTTGATGTTGATCCCCTCCTTCATCAGCTTTCCCTCCGTGTTCGCCCGACCCGTGCGCTCGCTTCCCGCCAAGTCCACGAAGTGGAACTTGCTCTGCTTCAGGTCCTTGCACGACTCGACGTCTTCCTCCTGCTCCGTGCTGCTGTTTTGCGAGCACAGCTGCTGATCGATGTAGATGGTGAAGATGGCGTGGGACCGGCTGCTGAACGCGTTCATGCTCGTGTGGCCTGTCGCGCGATAGAGACAACCGTTGTCGAGGATGTCCAGAAGCTCGTCCGCGCTCTTCACCTCCACTTGCTTGTGCCCGATGATCTTCACTCCTCCCTTCTCGTCGGAACGAATGAGCACCTCCTTCGTCGACGCCTGGTCGTACTCCAGAAGATCGCGGACGGTGTCGCCGTAAATCTCGAGGAAGCTCACCCGGACCATCACCGTGTTGTCGGCGTTTTCACCTTCGATGGCCTCTTTCTTCTGGAACACCTCCTCGATGATACGCGGCACAATTCCGTAGTCGCCGTAGTTCACGTTCCTCCCCGCTGTTCCCATTGTGTATGTCTTTCCCGAGCCCGTTTGTCCGTACGCAAGAACTATTCGTAAGTCACACGGCGCAAAACGACTAGTGGCGTTGTATCCGTCGAAGGCGCTCTCCAACAGCGGCGTCACGCACGTGTCGTACACTTCCTCCTGCGTAGAGGACGGACCGAACACATAGTTGTACGTGTAACGATTATCGTCGTTGCCCTTTATCGATATCTACGTAATAATGAAAGGCGAAGCGAGGAGCAACTTCGTTTCTCTCACTATCGGCCAGCACTGCGATATCCGCACACCCTCGTTCTCTAGCCACCAGCGGTCTGACTATTCGCGTAACACAGCAACACAAGCGCGAACCACGCACTGCCACCTTCACACAGTCCGTATCAACAGAATCAGCACCTCGAGAACTCATTTGAATTGAACCCACTTCACTGATGTGTCGTTAGTGTATTATCCACGATCCAACCCTCACCGAGTGAACGGACTCTGAATACTGAGCAGCATCTCCAACAAACACGAACTACTTAAAGACTAATCTTCTCTTCACTCTTCACCTCAGCAGGAGCAGCCTCCTTAGCAGGCTCCTTAACGGGTTCCTTAGGTTCCACGAGTCCCTCCTTGGGAGCCTCCACAAGACCCTCCTTCGGCTCTTCCTTAGCAGGCTCCTTAGCAGGTTCCTTAGCGGGCTCCTTAGCGGGCTCCTTGGCAGCTTCAGCAGGCTTGTCCGACTCCTTCACAGCGAGCTCGGTCTTGTAGTCGCCCATGAAGTCCCAGTTCTTCTTTCCCTCGACAACGATCTTCTGGTAGAAGAGCGCGGACACCAGGTACTCGACGAGCAGCGCGCAGAGCATGGCCAGCGTGCGGAACGGGAACCAGTCGGGGTAGGGAAGGAACTTGGGGAGGTTGAAGATCTGACCGCCACCGAAGCGGAGGAAGGCGCCAACCAGGAATCCCATCAAGGATCCGTAGGTGTTCACCTTCTTGCAGTAAACGACGAGAAGCAGCTGAGGGAACAGAAGCGCGTAAATGAAATCGGAAGTGAGCACCCACAGGTCGTACACACTGTCCGAAGTGATGGCAAGAATGGTGCCAAGAATGCAAATCACGATCATCGTGATACGAGCAACTATAGTGATCTCCTTCTCGGACGCCTTCGGGTGGAACAGGGGCTTGTACACGTTGATGGTGAACACGGTAGCGGAAGCCAGATACGCGCCATCAGCCGTGGACAGCGTAGCGGCGGCAATACCACCCAGACCCATGTAGGAAACGAACTTGGGAGTGAGATACTTGATGATGTAGGAGAGAGCGAACGACTCCTTGCCCTGGAGCGTGCCCACCTCGGGGAACTGCGACCAGTCCACCGTCGTGCCATAAATACCCATAATGGCGGGAGGAATGGCACAGAGGAGAGCGCCAACGCCGGACCAGTACGACATGATCTTGGCGTCCTTCACAGAGCGGCTGGAGAGCACGCGCTGGAAGTACACCTGCCACGGGATGCCACCGAACATCAGAAGCAGCGCAGAATCCGCCCAGATACCCGCGTCCTTTGCCGCAATGCTGCCCAGCCACGCGCTGGTATTCTTGGTGATGTCGCCCACAGCCTCGTTGGCGCCGACGAAGGGAATGCAGATGAACAGGCAGACGAACATGATCACCAGCTGCACGACATCAGTGTACGCCACGGAGTACATACCGCCGATGAAGGCGAGCACGCACGAGAACACCGCGCTCACAAGGATGGCGACAACGGCGTTGACTCCGAGAAGCACGGAAAGGCAAGCGCCCAGCGTGGAGAGAGCCATGGCAATCCAGAAGACGTCGCCGAGACAAGCGGGAAGGTACAGCAGAGCGACCATCCACTTCTTGAACTTCTCGGAGAAGGGGTCGAACATGGTGAGGTAGTTCTTCTCGCGCATCTTGGAAGCGAAGAGGATGGCTCCGAAGAAGAAGCACACGGCGTAGCCCCAGGGAGCCTGCGTCCAAGCGAGACCGCTTCCCTCAGTCACGATTCCCTGCGTGGTTCCGTAGAGATAACCACCGCACACCCACGTAGCGACCATGGTGATGACGCCCATCAAACCACTGAAGTTTCTGCCAGCCAGAGCCAGCTCCACAGCGGTATCGGCCTTCTGCTTCTTACTGGCCCAAATGCCGACGCCCAGGACGATGATGTAGAAGGCGACCAGCGCGATCACACCGATAGGGTCGAAATGCTGCACGTATGGCGCGGGAGTGGGAGTAGGCGCCTCCTGACCCGCAGAGAGAGCAAGCAAGGACAGAGCGAGTGAAATTGATTTCATTCTTTCCTCGATTTCAAAGTAATAATGAATCGAGATGAGTGGAGAAGCAGCCCTAACGCCAGACATGATTGGGCCAATGCCGCCCATAACCCAATTCCTGTCACCTCTCTCCGTCTGTGCGGCGCTTCAGGAATCCGGAGAGCGCAGGGGATAAGGGGATTCGATCGTGCATTGTGAGTCGACTCGATTCCGCTCGGAATGGGGACAGAATAGGATTATGGCGCTCGGCGTTATTGTTGGTAGCTCCTTTCTAGACTCGTTTGACGTCGGACGCGTTGAAGAGCGCGTCGTTTCCACTCCCTACGGAGAGGTGACCGCCTTTACCACGCAGTGGCAGGGAAGGGAGCTCGTGTTCATAAAGCGACACCAGTTCGACCCGAAGAAGGAGTACACGCCGCCACACGCGATCAACCACCACGCGCTGATTTCGGCGTTCAAGGCGCTTTCCTGCTCAACGGTTGTTGGCTTGCAGCATACGTTCTGTGTAAGTGACGCATAGTTATTCGGTTGGCTCCCTGAAGCTGGAGATCCCGCTCGGCAGCGTGGTGGTGCCCGACGACTACGCGTATTTGGGAGCGCCGCCGCACTTCAGCGAGGACCAGTCGGCGCATTTCGCCCCCTGTGTGCGTTGTTGACGCTCTTCATTCCTAGTTCTGGACCCCACTCTGCGCGAAACCATCATCGAGACGCTTCGTGCGAATGACTTTGACCCCGTTACCAAGGGGAGCTATTTCCAAACCATTGGACCCCGTTTCGAGACCAAGGCGGAGATCCGCTTGTACAAGGACTACTTCGACGTCGTGGGCATGACGGGCTCCTCCGAGGCAACGCTCGCCCAGGAGGCTGGCATCCAATTCGCGATGGTGTGCGTGGTGGATAACATGGCGAATGGTTTGGGTGATGTTCTCTCCTACGAGGTGGTGCACGCGTATATCGCTGATGCGTAGATATTCCGTCAGCTGCAGCGAGATAACCGTGAAAAGACCGACAGAGTCATGCGCTGTATCCTCGATTCTTTAACTCACTAATCCCTATCTTTTCTCCTTCTTGTTTGACAGCCGAGCTATTATTGTTCGTCCCAACGTATTATGGAGGACCCGAATTCGTTATCCTCGGTTGTGTCAGATTCAAATCAGGTGAAGATTCACGCGTCCGATTCAAAAGCAAATACCCCCTCTACTTACGCCAAGATGAAGAGAGGCCGATCGCTCAGTTTGCAGATGTTTTCCCGTGAGAGAGGACATCTTTGTCACGATGGGAACTGGCTGCCGGATTCCCTGGATACGCTGGAAGAGGACGACGCGAACGCTGTTCTGAACAAGTGCTCGTCGCCACAGAAGGACCAGGGTCCCTCTTTGATGCCTCCTGACCTGTGTGAACCCGTGTCTCATATACTGCCCCCGTCCCATCTCTGTGAGATTCCCGCGAAGGACACTGAGAGCAAAACCCTATATCGTTCTTCTTCGTGCCACGCCCAGAAGGGCGCTTCTGTGCGCTCTCCTCGTTCAGTTCCGCGACTGGCTCGTCATTATTCCTTTTCCGAAGCGTCCAGCATTCCCAGTTACCGCGGTCGCTCTCCCTCGAAGCCCCAGACCAGTCTATCTTCGGAGTGCGTAATATTAAGGGAGTACTCATCGACGACTTCGTCGCGTAATGATCGTCGGTGCGATTCACTCGTAGCCTCTCTGATTCCCAAGTTTGACTACTCCCATCTTGTTCCCGATCTTTCAATTACCCAATCACATCACCATTTGAATGGTTTCAAGGACCTTACGTTGCACGATTAGAACTCGTGCATATTGTTTGCATATAATGATCACACTGTTTGCCTGTCTCGCGTTTCCACTGTTTCTTCAACAAACACGCCAAGGCAGGATTTCTCCCATAATCACAGAATGATCACTACTCACCGAGCAGATGAT
>ERZ1106948.207-NODE-207-length-29774-cov-33.810121_pt1 | contig 29774 bp, 46 predicted proteins | sample MGYA00403673_ERZ1106948 | MGnify/ENA primary metagenome ERZ1106948 (study PRJEB35170, sample SAMEA104062409) | human gut metagenome | biome: human gut; feature: human-associated habitat; material: faeces | place: Denmark | collected 2012-05-07 ...
CGACCTATCGCGTGTGAGGCGATCGTGATAACCACTACACCAACCCGACTTGCCTATTAGGCGTTCTGTTTTCGTTCCCACACTACGCCTTATAAAGGAAGGGAGCCACTCCATCGTCCTCTCCGCTCCGTTCCGCGTTCTCTGCATGTGAGTCACTCCATAGAACGGAACCCAGGAGAGAATAAGCCACCACAGACCCTTCAGACTCCATCGCGTTTCCACGCACTTCATGCTTCGGATCGGAATGGGAAGGACACCCGCAAAGAAAAGGCGTAGTGAGAAGAAACAGGGGACAGGAATGACTACGTTTCTTTCCATATATCGTACAGCATATTCAGATCCCTTAGACTTTCAAAGTGGGAATCAGCGTTGTTCCCGTCCACCTTGACAACGGGCTCTTTTGGACACTGGCACATATTCATCAACTGCGACCCGTAGGTGATTCGCTGCTTGATTTCGTCGACGATGATGGATACCTGATCGATGTGGTGCAATTCCAGATAATCGACACTATCCTCCCTAAAGATCACCAAAAGGAAAAGGACACACATGGCAGAATGGATACTGTGACAAGTGACTCCAATCAGAGATGATGAGTGTCTCTCTTTGAAAGGGCTTTACGCTACGAGTGGTACAACAAAAGCGAAAAGGAGCTCACGCCGCCCACCAAGGAAAGTCATAGCACGGCTTCCAGTTCTTCAACCGAGAGAGCGCGTTGTGGATATCGATTCTCTCCATGACCTTCTTCAGGCAGTCGTTCACGATGCCATAAATAACTAGGAATCACTGACAATCACAAATCACACCCCCATCCTCCTCAAGAATGGCCAGCGGCTTGACCATGACTACCTCTTCATCGCTCTTGGGGAAAGCGTCGTAAACAGCATTTGACCCGGCAAGCACTTCCATGATCAGAATCCCGAGCCCGTACACGTCCTCCTTTTCTACAATCAAACGACGCATAGAATTGATGTATCCCTCGCGTTTCTCGTGAGAATGATAGGCGATGCATCGTCCCTCGTAGGAGAGACTACATCGTCACAAACGCCATGAGCCGCCACTGCAGCAGATTCCCTCGCGCAATCTTATCCGAATCGAGAAGCGCGTTGCTGGAGTTTTCGTAGTCAAAGCTGAGTCCGAAGTCGCAGATCTTCGGAATGCTCCCTTTCATCACCACATTATCCATCTATCTGTGAGTTAGAGAGAGGATAGCTGCCTTGAGGTCGTGGTGGACGATACGCGAGGTCGCGGCGTACGCAAGACCCTCCGTGATCCCAATGAGCAATCGACGCCTCTCCTCGATCGACCGCGGCGTCCTCATATACAAGCGCAGCGACTCGTCGCAAGGCTCCATCACGATGCAAATCGAGCTCTCTTTCTCGTAGTACCCGTAGATGTGAACGATGTTCTTGTGGTCGATGCAGCTCATTAGCGATATTTCGTTCAGCACGTTCATCTTCTCCAACGAATTGGTGACCTTGACCTCCTTCACAGCGACGGGGATCCTCTCCGTTGATGTCACCCAGAACCCCTTAAACACATGAGTGCCTGGAGATCCGGACACGGGATATTGACCTGAAGGGATGACAATGTTCTCTTCGTCAATGACACGAACTACAGATGACAACGAGGAGCATCAAGCACGAGTGACATCCCGCAACGGATCCACCCTTGAAAACGCCTTGGACAACTCTTCGACAAGTCGTACCATATAACCGTCCTCCTACTCCTAACCCTAAAACGATGGGGAGAACGAATTGCGGAGAGGAGCGCCATTCTTCAAGATACGGGATAGAGACACTGTAGTAGTCGTTCAATCGACAAGCCTTGTCGAGTACTTTTCCTACGCGTAAAGGGGAGACAAGGAGAAAACCCTTGACAGGGACGTAGGCCACTTCAGGGGCTTGGAAATAGGCGTCCGATAGGTGAAACGTAAAGGAGAGTGGGATATAGTGCGTTTCCATGTGAATTGAGTAGGGAATGCCCAGCGTGATCACGACGATTCCCCTTTCGTCACGACTCTCATCCTCCAGCTACATTTGAGACGAAACAGGAAACTGACATTGTAGAAAACGACTCTATCGTGCTTTACCAGGAGTTCCAGAGAGTGCAAATAAGGGTCGATCTATGGAAGACGCGGAATCGCATCGATACGCCTCGGAGAAGGAAGGGTTTCGACAGATACTGCCATCGCAATGACTTGATTGCCGCAAACTGAATGCACTTGTTTGCCGGTTCGCGCAAGTGGGAGTACTCGAGTAGATAGTCTGCCATCTGTTTGCTTTTCGCTCAACCGAAATAGGGCCGAAATGCGGAATTCCGCAGATGAGAGAGTGATTCAATTTCAAAAGGGGAAGCACAACTCACGATGAATCAACAAGATTATGCATATAACCAGGATGGGCGTCAGGAAGACGACGTAGGAGTCGTGCAATACGGTCATTCGTAGATGAACCTCCCGGAGTATACGGTTTTGATTCGTACAAAGTGGCTGACGAGTAGCTTGATCAAATGCTGGGGAAGGAGGACTACGGTTCTCTGGAGACATATTCATCCACCGTAAACTATGCGAGCAACGGCGACATTCACAGAGTATGCTAGTGAAATGCGTGATGAGCGTAGACTTCCTTCTTTGACGATTCGCGTGCTCCGTTGGAAACCATCAACGAGGTATATCACCGTTCGTCAGAATAACGGATAGGAAGTGGATTGCCGCACAGAGGAGAACACGGCGTCGCCCATCCCAAACACGAGTGAAGCAAGGGAGTGCTCCTCTCCTCATTTCAGCAGCTTTTACACAATCACAAAGAACAAGCGGATATCCGAGTCGTGTCTCATGATCCTCCTAAGGTGTAGAGAAGCGCAAATCCTGGGTCGTCAAAACCTCTCTCGCTACTCCGCCCCCACAATTCCGCAGCACCAAACCACCCTCACCCACCCAAGGAAGCAGGAAACGCTGCAAAGCGCAATCAAGAAGGTGGGAGCGGACGCGCGTCTTCCCGCGAAGAAGCCGTCGTCTGTGGTGTAGGCATGGTGGGAGCGGATCACTCGTAGATTTGTGAAGGCACAGAATCCGGAGCAGTCCAGCCCGACACGAAGCGCTCCACCTCCACCCCAAACGATGAACGTTTTCCAGAGACTGTCGCTTCCGGTGAAGAAGGGCACGTACGCGCAGCGCGCCTCCACAGAGCCGAGACCTCGCTTCAGCACCATGACGAGCAAGAAGGAGAGCCGTGCGCCCGTGAACGACGACGCGCTGGTGATCCGCCAGATGGAGGACCTTCGGAGAGAGAACACACGGTTACGGACAGAGCTGGAGAAGTGTCGAGTGGGAGGAGTGAGTTGGAGTGACGCATAGAGTGAGCTGAAGAATGCGGAGATGAGAATAAAGGTGCTGGAGAGGGAGAAGAAGCAGGGCTTCCATTCACTTGTTTGTTGATTACTGTATGTAGTTGAGTCTGAGCAATCACTTAAGTCTCAACCAACACACACCTGTTTCCAAACAAACACACTCTATTCTACAGTCCTGCGACCAGACTCTCTTCCACCAAGCTCTTGCATTTCCACCTCATTTCCGTTCTCGTCGGTCGCAATCTGAATGTGCTGCGCGTACGCCTTCGACACATCGTCGGGACTCCACAGATACTACACGCTCACCACCACCCCTCACAACTACCATCACACTCAGCGTCAGCACCAGCTGAAGCACTCGCTCCACGCCCGTCTCAAAGCTACGCCTCAAGCCACGCGCAGTCCCCCACAACCACTCCCACTTCCACAACTCTCTCATGAACGTGGACTCGGAGAGGCTGCGATAACAGTAGCTGGAGAGCGCCGCGGCGATCGCCACAAACACCAGCGTTCTCCTGAAGGACACGAAGAGAGACAGCTTCTTCGCCTGCTTGTCGTCCTGGAGTCTCGAGATGTTCTGGAAGGTGGAGAGGAAGATCCAAACGAAAAAGACGGTGTCCAGTCTATGAGTCACTCTCGTCATGAATCACTGCATTGTCGACGGAATTGTGTTCCACAGCAGGGGCGTGGTACTCACTGAATTCAGCTCGTACAACGCGCTCCATAACGAACAAATGAAAAACGACAGGGAATACAGCCACAATCCCCACGATGAAACTCCCATCGTTGTTGTGGTGAGTCCGTATCTACTCCTCACGACTCCGATCCATTTCTACCCTATTGACAACAGAACAATCAGTGTGCGTGCGAGGGTGGAGGAGGCAGCCTCCATTACGAGAGTGCCGACCCGAAGGAGATGGAAGTAGCTACCGTAGCGATTCAGAATGGACACATCAATACAGTTCAGGAAGATTGTTATTGTGCGAGCAGCGAGCACGTAACCAATGATGTTGTGGACCATCATCACCTGACTTCGGTAGTACGCGCAACGAATGATCCAGTACAGGGAGAACACGAAGTACAGGACGAGCAGAGCATATGAGAAGGCAAGGGTCCCATAGCGCTTTGCGGGAAGATAGCCGTACGGGTTCAGCACCTCCACCTCTCCGGTAATCTGGATGTTGTCGACTGTCGAGTCGCACACAGCCACCAGCACGATGTACTTCCCCGTCTCCGTAATCTCCGATTCCAGCTGGAACGATTTCTTGGTTCCACTACGCATCATCCGTGGAGCGCACTTCCAACGAGAAGCTGATGGACACGTGATTGGACTCCTCTCGGACTTCGTCGGGAATAATCAACGAATTGTACGTGCTGCACCGATTTTCCTACCGTAAACGCGACAAACGAGCGGTACCTCGAGCGCGTGACCATCGCAACACATTAGTCTCTTCTTCCCCTCGTACACGCCGATTTGATCGTAGGCCGACTCGGGGAGGATAAAGGCCTACGCGTCAACCCTCCCTCCCACACCAACCTCCAACTCTCCCCTCCCATACAGATGCTCGTGCACTCTCGACACCGTGTAGTTCACGCGGATGTACGACTCCCCGTCTCCCTTTGCGCTACCCATCAATTCAAGCACGAGCGAGTACATCCACTTCGTCACATTCCCGGTCCCATACATGTAGTATTCCTGGTAGAGAATCGTCGGCGAACCCACAACCAGCGGCGGCTGCTCCACGATGACTCCGGAAGCGATTTGCAGGAAAGCAAGCACGGTCTAGACACCCTTAGAGAATACTGTAACTAGCATACACACAATATCGCCGCCATAGAAGGAGAAATGTGAGAGATAGGGATCGTCCACCGTTCTGGAGCGAATCCTCTGTCGTGGAGTAGTCTATCGTTGTGTCGACAGCGGAGCAGTGGGGTCTCTCAGCGCCATCCAGCTCGTTGTCCTTCGAAACATCCCATTCTGTTGTAAAAGCATTCCTTCTATGGTTCTGCTGAGAAAGTGGAAAGAAAAGCAGTGTATCTGAAGAGAAACGAATAATGGAAGAGAGTGCCTCTCCAGTAGTATTCAAACCAGAGACAATAAGGGGCAATAAGGTCGGGATCTGCCGTATAGTGCGCTCTTCCCTATTTCGTTCCATATTTCTTGCAAGGATGCTTCGTAACGGACTGAGAACTGTGGGCTTCGATGAGAGCGTGGTTATGGTTAGACCTGTAGAATCCTCCGTGAATCAGGAAAGTGTGTCGAGCGTTGCGCGTGCCAGGCGCCGGATGCTTCCAAGTTCACCGAAACCTGTATTCCTGCAAAACGGCATCACTCATCCACTAGACTCTCGTCATAGACCTGTTCTTCCCATGAACGGCAAGACGCCCGTTATTGACCCCACCGTGTATATTGCCACCAACGCGACTGTGAGCGGAGACGTTCAGATCGCCACGGGCTCCGCTGTTTGGTACGGCTCCATTGTGAAGGGAGATAGCAACTCCATTTCGATTGGCACCGAAAGTCACATTCAAGACCGTTCTGTTGTCAGCAGCGTGAAGTCCACAGACAGCGGCCTCCCTGGTTCCGTGTTCATCGGCAACAACGTCGTTGTTGGCTATGGATCTGTTCTGACTGGCTGCCGCGTTGACGACAACTGCCACATCGGCTCCTGCTGCCGCATTCTCGAGGGTGCTCACCTGGAGACGAATTCGAGCCTTGCTTCTGGATCCGTCGTTGAGCAGGGAAAGACGATTCCTGCTGGCGAGGTTTGGCTGCTCTCACTGTCTTGATGTGTAGTACTGGGCCGGAAACCCCGCCAAGTTTGTAAGAAAGGTGGGCGAGCACGAGAAGGACGATATGCTCCAGTACTCTCGTGACTGCACCGAAATGAGCGAGAAGCACGCCGCCGAGTTCCTCCCCTATGGTACTCTGTTTAGAAATGAATGAGAACAATAATAATTGATTGCGCTGTTTGTTCAACAAAGATGAATTGCAATGGCTTAAGCAGAAGCGGGCTTCTCGGATTCCTTGGGTTCCTCCTTGGGTTCCTCCTTGGGTTCCTCCTTAGGTTCCTCCTTAGGTTCCTCCTTAGGTTCCTCCTTAGGTTCCTCCTTGGGCTTCTCTTCCTCAGAATCAGAAGACTCGGGCTTCTTGGTCTTCTTCTCCTTCTTCTTCGGCTTCTCCTCCTCCGACTCGCTCTCCGAGTCCGTCGATTCAGCCTTCTTGGACTTCTTCTCCTTCTTCTTCGGCTTCTCCTCCTCAGAAGACTCCTCAGAGCTGGACTCCTTCTTGGACTTCTTAGACTTCTTGGACTTCTTCTTCGGCTTCTCTTCCTCAGAAGACTCCGATTCCGAGCTGGACTCCTTCTTGGACTTCTTGGACTTCTTCTTGGGCTTCTCGTCCGAATCAGAGGAAGAATCACTCTCTGAGTCCGAAGAGTCGCTGTCCGAAGAATCCTTCTTATGATGCTTGTGCGAGGACTTCTTGCCCTTCTTCGCCTTCGCCTTCTCCGCCTCCTTCTTCTCCATCTCCTCCTTCTTCTCGCGCTCCTTGTACTTCTCCGTGTCCGCCTTCGCGCGCTCCTTCACCTCCTTCGACGCGGGCGTGTACTCAACCATCTGCACAACCTCGTCCTCCACGTTCGCGTGCTTCTTGCCGCAGACCTTCTCGATGTACTTCTCGCCGTATTTGAAAGACAGCTGGTGCTTCACACGCTGGAAGGCGGGAATCGACAGGATGTCGGCAAGATAGACGATTGTGGCGACATCCTTGGCAAGGTCCTCGGGACACTTCTTCTCCTTTCTCAGAATCTTCGAGTTCGCCTGCACATTCTCGACGATGGGAGAAACGTGCTCAATGAGAGCCATCTTCTTCTCCAGCACCATCACATCGGCCGTCTTGGCTCTGAGCTTTTCCTTGTCGCCCTTCTTGTAGGCGAGGAACGCCTGCTCCTCGGCGAAGTCCAGCTTCTCCTGAACCCATCCATATTGCTACGCATGAAGATACGGATACGATCCCAAACCTCATTCAACTGATCGAACAGACTAGCCACCTGCTCCTTGAACTCGTCAGAGCTCCAGTCACGGACGGTGAGCTTCCAGGTGGGAATCTTCTTGGCAAGGAAAGAGGGATTAGGGACTACGCTATTACCGCCATTCTATAGTATTCTCCTACTAAACGCCTTCACAGCCTTTTCTGCAGTCACAGTGTTCATTTTCAAAAGATAATGGGAAAAGGAACACCACGACGGAATCGATACACCTCACTCCATGCCCCGTTTTCCATAGCGATCATTTCCATATCATTTGCCGTGTAGTGTTCCCCATCGTCTCTTTCACGCCCTGCTTCTTCCATTCTCACTGTCGTGTACCCACATCCGCTCTGGAACCGGTTGGTCGACTCGTTGGGTGGCGCGCTCTCCACTCGCGTTTTCCCTGTTCAACAATACTCGCATCCCACCACTCACACGGAACCACATCGCTTCATTCCACCTGGAGCGGCTTCGATCAAACAAAAGCTCTTTCACTCACTCTCCTTTACACGGCCATGAGCACGAGAAAGGGAGGAGAACGAAGCCGCGCGCCAGCACATCAAAACAAGTTCACCTTTCGCCACAACAAGAACTCCAAGAAGACTGCCAAAATCGCCTCCATGCCCGTTTACCGTTTCATGCGCGAAGCGTTATACTCATTTCTAGTGGTGTGCGAGCGCTGTCGCGAGAAGATCGAGTGGAAGAAGAAGTACAGGAAATACAAGCCGCTCACGGTTCCCGCCAAGTGCGTGAAGTGCGGAAACAGGACGGTGAAAGCCGCCTACCATCAGCTGTGTGATGACTGTGCGAGAGTGAATCGTTCGCTGCATCAATCACGCCTAGTTGAACCACGTTTGTGCCATGTGTATGACTCCCTGGAATGAGCCTGAACCCGAACCCGAAGAATCGAGCTGCAGCAGTTGCTGTTCTTCTGATTGCGATTCCTACGACGAGTTGGCATCCTCCAACCGGGGTTCATGTGTAGCTTTGAGTTTTAGTTCTTCTGTTCCTTTACGCTTTATTGTCCGTGTCTGTTTGTTTGTACGATAGCGAAACCTGCACGAAACGGAAGAAAGGCAAAAGTGGAAGCAAACGGTGAAGAACAGAGGCGTTTCATTCTCCCCACAGAACACCATAAAGAAGAAATGGAGAGTAATAACGCGAACCAGGATGCGGCGCAAGAAAAGCAGCCCGAGATCAAGCGGATGGACAGCTTTGAGATCGAAAAGCCGCTCATTTCCAGCAACGATTCAGATGGGGACAAGAAGGACAGTACGACCGTGGACATGATGTCTCCGAAGAAGGCGGAGTACGACTCGCGATATCTTACGCTCAAGCAAGTTGATTGTGTTCCCCTCTCCTTACGTCTAGTTCAGCATCACGCTCACGAAGAACATCACGGGGCCCGGCGTTTTATCGATTCCGTACTCTATGCTGCAGATGGGCGTTCCCGCCACCTGCTTCTTTTACGTCGTGATGGCCGTCATAAACGTGTGGTGCTCTCACTTGCTGATCGATGTCAACGAGTACACGCGGCGCAACGTACACTCTTTTCTTGACCTTCACCATAGCCGTCCCAATATCCCTACAAACAGATCGGCAACGACTATGCCATCATCATTTATCACGTAATCCCGCTCGTAGAGTGTAACGGTTAGATCCTTGGACCTGTCGGCTATTACTCATTTTTGGTATTGTATCTGATCGCCATCTGGGGAGTGCAAGTGAGTACGCTTGTATTCGTCGAGGAGGGAAGTGAGGCGTAGATTACGATTGTGGACTTCATCGACAATCTTCCCTGGATTGGCAGTATCTTCCCTGACCGAAATTCGGCAAAACTCTTCCTCCACATCACATGCTCCCTCATTTGCATGGTGCTCGTGTTTATGAAGGATATGAAGTTCGTATGCTCCTCATCGCATCATATGCAGACCGCTCGTTCCCGTGTCTTCTCTGAGCATTCTCGCCCTTCTCATTTCCTTCGTCCTCCTCCTCGTCTACGGCTTTGTTTCGTTCGGCCTCACCCTCGATGCCAGCATGCTGAAGCCGTCGTCGTGGACGAACCTTCTCTCCTCCATGGGCGTGGCTTCCTTCTCTCTCGGATACAACTTCTCTTTCCTTTCATTCTACGTGGTGTGCAACGCGTTTGCGTGATCGATAGAAGCAAGTGAAACCTTCGCTTAAGAACAAGACGAAGCAGGCGCTGACGCCCATCATCGGAGTCATCACGACCTGTCTGATTCTGCTCCCTCTCCTCGCTTTCTTCTCCTTCTACTCCTCTCCAGGTCGCTCTCCTTCGCATCGCTCACGGTGTAGCTGGCATCAAGCAGGACATTCTCCTCTCCATCCCCGAAACGCACCCCATCTCCATCATCATCTCCATCATGATGTTTTTGTCCTGTCTCTTCACCTACCCCATTTACTCCCCTCCTCTGAACGAGATTCTCGAAGAGACGGTGAAGAACAAGAAGTCGGTGGGCATCTTCGTTTCAGACTCGAAGCGACTCACCTACCGCATTCTCCAGACCGTCATGATTTCGTTCATTGCCTACATCTGTCCCTTCTTCGGAGACATCATTTCGCTGGATATCCTTTTCGTGTTCTGTGTTGCGAGCCTTCACCGCACTCGGCGGATTCGTTTTTACGGCAATCTCCTCCGTGATTCCCCCATTCCTCCATTTCATTTGTTTCAGAGATAGTCTTTCTACAAAGGACAAGTGCGTCCACATCGTAGCCATCGTCTTCTGTTTCACGTTCATGTGTGTTTCTACCTCCTTTTCTACAGCACATCTCATCCAGAAGATCATGAAGTAAGAAGTCCCCTGTTTGTTGGCACGAACGCTCCATTCCTTCGCTCTTCATCCGAAACACAATTACCGTGGAATGTGGAAGGGTTCCACGATTACCATTGGCATAGACCGCTGGATTCGCAATGATAAAAGAATAGCGTCATGAGCGTGGAACCAACGAAAGGAGACGTCGCTACTCCTCATAAAGAGAGCTTTGAAATTGAAACCCAGAAGCCTGCGGACAATGAGATCGCATTCGCCGACAAGAACGTGATTCCGCACGGCGAGGTTTCGGTCGACGTGCAGGCGCCAGAGTCCTTTATCACACTGAAACAAGTGCGTGCAGAGTCGTTCTTCATTACCACTAGTTCAGTGTTTCAATCATCAAAAGCATCACCGGAGCGGGTATTCTGTGCACTCCGTATGCAATCAACAACGTTTATTCTCGTATTGGCTCTCATTCCCTAGATGGGCTTGATTGGCACGGTCTTCGCCTATTTCGTGTTCTGCTTCGTGAACACGTGGTGCGCTGATCTTGTTGTCAAGGTTACGGAGAGCACTAGCAAGAAAGTGGTGCTGACGTGTGCAGTTGACCTTTAGCCATCGAAGTACCCTCCGAAGCACATTGACGGTGACTTCGCCAGAATCACATACCTCGTAGTCGCGTTTCTCCCCTCTTAGCCTAGATTCTGGGCCCCACCGGCTACTACGTGTTCATTGTTCTCTTTCTGATCACGATCTGGGGTGTCCAGGTCGGAACGCTGGTTTGCGTCTCATCTACTCTTCACCGTAGATCTCCATCGTTGATTTCATTTGCAAGCTCCCGTGGCCGGGCAGCTTCTTCGCCGACACCTCCTTCAAGAGACTCTTCTTCCACCTCATCTCCACCGCCATCTGTCTTTTATTCGTTCTCATGAAGGACATCTCGCCAATCATCACTGTCGCTTCTCTCAGCATCTTCGCCCTCATCATCTCCTTCGCCATTCTTTTAGTCTACGGCTTCATCAACTACGGCCTGACCTTCAAAGCCTCCATGCTGGCTCCCGTGTCCTTCGGCGCGCTCTTCGCCTCCATGGGAGTTCCCTCCTTCTCCCTCGGCTTCAACTACTCCTACATGTCCTTCTACGTCGCTCCCTCGCTCCGCTCTCACCCGTAGAAGCAGCTGCGCGCAGAGGACAAGCCGAATGCTCCCAGAGTGACGCGGCTGACGATGGGTTTGACCACGACGTGTATGGTGCTCCTGCCCGTGCTGGCGCTGCTGTCCTACAGCGCGAAGGAGGGCGGCATTCAGCAGAACATCCTGCTGATGATCCCCGAGCGCGAGGTGTGCGCCATCATCGTCAATGTCATGATGTACCTGTCCTGCCTGTTCACCTACCCGCTCTACTCCGTCGTCATCAACGAGTCGCTTGAGCAGGGAGGTCGCATTGCGCGAGTGGCGTGACACGTAGTCAAGACGAAGAAGTCCTGGTGGGTGTTCGTCAGCGACCCCAAGCGCCTGATCTACCGCATCATCCAGACCGTGGTGGTGTCCTTCGTCGCGTTCATGTTCCCCGCGTTCGCCGACGTCATTTCGCTGGATATCCTTTTGCGCCGTGCGCGGGGCTCTTAACGACACTGGGCGGCTGCCTGTTCACGATTCTCTCGGTGATTATTCCGCCGTGGCTCCACTACATGTGTTTCAAGAGCACGCTGTCGAAGACCGCGAAGATGTGGGACATTCTCTGTATCATCGTCTTCTCCATTTTCATGGTCATTTCTACCATATTCTCCGCTATGAACCTGATCAACGGTCTCAAATCGCGTGTTTGTTAACAAAGACGGAAATCAAATGCTCCACAGCATTGCCTCGTTCTCCTCCTCTTTTGAGATGAACGGCTTGTTGATGGACTGGATCATCACGGAGCCGCACAGCGGGCACTCGGCCGCCACGATGGCATCCAATTCCGATTGCAGCTTGTCTCTCAGCTCCTGGTCGTTCTGCGACAGGTTCCCGCCGTTCAGCCCGCGCAGCTTCGTCTGGAGGTCCTTCACCTTCGCCTTCTCCTCCGCAGTCAGGTGGTTGTTGATCTATGCCTCAAATCCGCCACTCGCCTCCACCTCCCTCGTCAGGCAGTCCGCGTGGAACGCGTGCGAGCACGGGAACAGGTAGAACACGCGCGAGAGGATCGCCTGGTCGCACAGCTCGCACACCTGGTTGCCCTGAATCTCGCCGCGACGCCCCTTCAGCGCCTGGATCTCGTTTCGAATCTTCTCCGCCGACGACGTGTACGTCATCATCTCGCCCTTCAGCTCGTCGATGCGGCTGTTGTAGTCCTCCAGCGACTCCACCACGCGGTCCTTGAACTTGTCGATCACCACGAAGTCGGGGAACCACGGCAGCAGATCGTCGATCTTCAGCAGCGAGCACTCCTCCAGCAGGTCGATCGCGCCGTTCACGTCCTTGCGCGTCTAGTGGTCATACCAGCCAGTCACGCCCACCTCGATGAGATAACGCGCGATGATCAGCCAGAGCTTCTTGCGCGTCTCGTCGTCCTCCGCCTTGTCCGCGCAGTACTTCGCCAGCTCCAGGTCCACCTTCAGCGCCAGCTTCACCGCCTCCTCGTACAGGTGCAACAGCGTGTAGATGTACACACATGCCTGCGTCTTGCCCTCCTGGATGCACACGCGCAGCGCGTACTTCACGTCGTACACGTAGTCCTCCTTGAAGTAGTCCAGGAAGTTCATCAGGTCGTCGTTCTTCTCCTCCAGCGCGTACAACGACAACAGGTAGTTGTGGATCGCGGGATCCGTGTTCTGCAGCTCCTTCACCTGGTACTCCAGGTAGCGAATCGCCTCGTTCTAGGCGTCACCTCACACGCACACACCCACCTCGCCCAGCTCCGTGTTCCCCTTCGCCATCTCGTGGTGGCGGTGCTGGTCGTAGCGCACCAGCGCGGGAATCAGCTTGCACGGCGACAAGAAGCGCGCGGCGATCCACGCATCCACCGTCTCCGTCGGCGCCATCAGCAGCATCTGCGGCGCGAACTTGTAGTACAGCGCCTCCGCCTTCTCGATCGGCACCTCCTTCAGGATGAAGATCGCCGACTCGATGTCCTCGCGCTGGATGTGGTGGCTCAGCACGCGGTCGTAGTCCTCGATCAGGCGCGCGAAGAACAGCAGCTCCTCCACGCAGCCGTGCGACGACAGCAGCGAGTACGTGGTTTGCACGTCCAGGTTCGCGCGCTTCTCCGTCAGGAAGTTGCGGAAGTCAAGCAGCGTGGACTGCTTCTGCTCCTCCTCCTCCTCCGTCGTCGTCTATGAATGACTCGCGGTCGCGGGGCCAACGCTCATGCCGTTGATCTCGTCGAGGTAGATCTCCGTCAGCCACGTACACAGCAGCGTGCGCTGCGCCTTCTTCTTCGCCGGCACCTCGTCCAGCTTCTTCAGCAGGTACACCTTCAGCGCGCCGCGCGCGCCCTTGTCCATGAATTGTAGCGCGATCTCCTCCAGCGACAGCTGCGTCAGCGCGTACAGTCTACCCGTCACATCACCCACTCTCACCCACTCCGCCGCGTGCGTGTAGTCCTCCTTGTGGAAGTAGTAGTCCGCCTGCGCGCGACGCACCTCCTCGCGCGCGATCGTGTCCTTGCACAGGCGCAGCGCCTTGTCGAAGTCGCGCGGCTCGCCGTCCTTCGCGCTCTGCAGGAAGAGCTTCCACGCGTCGCGGTCCTCGTCCTTGATGCGGATCTACGCTCCAGTCGCCGCCGCGCCGCCTACCACGAACAGCTCCTTCTCGCCGTACACCCAGATGTACCCCGTGAGCGGGTCGGGACACAGTCCGCGCAGCTCCGCGCCGCTCTCGCGTTCGTAGACCACGTTGTGACTCAGCAGGTTGTGCACCACCAGCTTCTTCCCGTACAGCGACAGCAGGTGGAACTCCGTCAGCGCGATGGACAGCGGCGCCACGCTGTGGCGAATGTCGTGCGTGTCCGTCGTCACCTGCTCGCCCGCCGCCTGCGACCCGTAGTACAGCGACCCGTAGTACACGCCGAAGCCCGTCAGCAGCGCGAACGACTTGGCGCGCGGCTCGGAGGGCTTGCAGAAGAAGCGCAGCTCCGTGTAGTTCATGTCACCTGAGGGTGAGAAAGGGGTGGCAGAAATACCCGGCAATTCGGTGCAGTTCTGGCGGTCCAGGTCCTTGTAGTACTCGAACATCGACTCGAAGGTGGGACCCCCGATGAACTGGAAGTAGCGCGACGGGTTGGCGGTGGCGGCCATCACGAAGTATTTGTGACCCTGTCCCTCGATCTCGGGGAAATGTTCAATGTGAATGCTGCAAATCGGCATGTTCTGTTGCATCGAGAACACCTGCTTGATATATTTCTCCTTCCCGTCAATGGCCGTCTCCAAAATCATTCCGTTGCGCGTTCCGAGCAGAATGGGCTAGGGATGACAATACTCACTAACCCAAACTCCCGTGCACGTCGGATTTCCCTCGAGACGGTTCCACGCGACCGACTCGATGTGGTACTCGGAGAAGCGCTTCAATACGACCACCTTGGACTTGGAGGAGTGGAGGTAGTAGCAGTCGCCAGCGACGGTGGTGATGATCACGTGGTTGCCCGTGGGATCGATGAACACCTTGTGCACCTTGTCTTCTTTGAATGGCAACTCGATATCTATTCCATGACATGCAAGCGACAGCCACCACCTTCCGGAACGTCCTGGATGTTCCAGCGGACCAGTGTCTTCCCGGAGGTCGCGAACACGAGCACGTTGGCGGCCTCTGCCATCTAACGGATGAATCCGGCCACACGTGAGACGTACAGTGTAGATCGAGAGGGGCTCGACGGCCTTTCCCTTGGATGCCTTTCTCGCTGCAGGAATGGCGATACGCTGAATAGAAAACATCGCATTCGGATCCTCCTGCGAGTTGTCGAACGGCTGCTATCCCTCAACACAGAACGCGCGCGCACTACCTGATTCACAGAAAGACTGGCGGCGTTCATGGTATCGTTGCCCATATAGTTCAGATCTCCAAGCGTCCCGATCGATTCCATCGCTCCCTTGCCGTTAGGACCCTCGTTCCATTCTTCAAAGATGGAGTCCATGATCTACAAAGAGGGTGAGTGCCGCCTTCTGGCCACACAACGTTCCGTACATTGCTCTTGTGATAAACACAGTACTGCGTAAGATTGGTGTTTTCCGAAAATAGTCCACTTTCGCGAGATACCCGATTCGGGAGGGATTTGGGTGAAACCAAGAAACAGCGGCAGAAATAGGCTACAAGGGAAGCGGCGTCGCTAAGTTCGACGAGAAGAGCAGGATCGTCGTGAGGAGGAGGAAGGGGATCAGAATCATCCACTTCAGGTAGAACAGAGCCCCCACGTTGGAGTGCACGCTGACGTCCATCGTCGCCATCTGCTTGTGCTCGTTCTCCACAACCACGAACAGGTTGAAATAGCCCGTTTCCTGGAGATCGAAGGTCAGCACGTACGTTCCCGCCTTCTCCATTCTCTATTCCTCACTCCCTCCTCGCTCCCGAACCTTCTCTGCCAGCAGCACGTCCTTCCTGTACACACGCACCGTGTACTGCGCGTTGTAGAGATTCTTCCGCGCATCGACAATCGTGATCGGCAACTCCATCTGGCTTCCCCAGAAGTCCAAATAGTCCTCTCTACGCCTCACACATGCCGAAAGCCGGCACCTTCCGCTCCCAAAGAAGAAGCCGAAGTAGTCGGGCGCGTAAATGGAATTCATGTTCACCCCGCGGTTATCGAAGCGGTTCGTGCAGTTCCACCTCCCCGACGTCGTGAACTGGTACACGTTCCCGTTCATCGTCCCGATCACCAGGTCCTACCCCTCAGTCCCCCTTCGCGCGCGTACGATGAACTCCGACGAGGGCGCGTGCACGGCGAGAACCTGCGCGTACACCTCCTCGCTGAGGTCGATCGAGCGGATGCACCCCGTGACGGCGTTGACGATGAGCACCGTGCCGCTGCTGGCCACCACGATGTGCTTCTCGCGTCCCGACTAGGTGTGAGTGCGTGGTGCCGAGCGTACGGTGGACAGATCGATGAGGAGCGGTGCCGTGCGGATCACGCCTCCTGTGCACACGGGAAAGTGCGGTAGCGACTCGCCAGTCTTCCCGTTCAGCGCCCAGATGTCTCCGTTGTCCGTCACCGCCACGACGTCGAGCTGTCCGTCACCGTCGATGTCGACAATCGCCACCGTCTATGCCTCATCCCATCTCCACACCGGCACCTGCGAGAGTGGTCCGGACAGCACGCGATACCACACCTCCTCGCCGCGGTGGTCCAGCACTGCCAACACGCCCTTCATGTCGCCCACGATCTACGTCTCACTGCCCATGCCTGTCGCCACGATCTCCAGGTACGCGTCACCCACCAGGTCCGCGCACACGGGCGCCATGTGGATGGAGTTGAAGCGCACGGGGAAGCCGGACTTCACTTCGCCCTTCTCATTCACCGCGAACAGCAGGCCCTGCGAGGTGCCGAAGACGGTGCTGACGCGCCCCATGCCCTCGATGTCCACCAGCACTGGCGTGCTGTGGCACCACGCCTTGCGCTGCGTCGTGAGCGTGCTGAGTCCCTGGGCGTGAGAGGAGAGGGAGGTGCGTACGAAAGTGTGGGACCACAACACACGGTTGCTGGTGAGATTGTACATGGTGATTCCGCACGCGAGGTATCTACGCGTCAGGAGGCTGGGGAGAGAAGACTTGTCGATGTCGATTCCAGCGATGCCATCAGGGTAGTCGTTCGAGCTCAGGTAGTACGTCACGGGAATTGCGAGGAGGATCGAGTTTGCGTCGAAAATGAAGCCGGGTGACGTGAGCACGTGCGGATCGAGCGTTACGTGGGTGATGCTCTCCTTCACGTACTTGCTCGCTCGCTGCATCTACTCCTCACTCTCAACGCCAATACTCACCTTCTGGAGATAGGACTCAGTGTCAATCTCATTCGCCAGAAACGCTCTCTATCCGTGATTGGCTCCTCCATTTCGCACGTGCACCAACGACTCTTGCACCTCAGAGGACGTCACACTGTTCAGCTCCTTCACTTCCGTAACCTCCTGCTTCATGTCAAACCAGAAGCGATTCACGGGCAGTGACGGCAGGAAGAAGGAGTCGTAGTGACTGATCACGTGGTGCTCGTTCAACTACCCAACACACCCATACGCCCAAATGTACATGCGAAACGCGAACAATACCGTCCTCGTCCACGTTGATAATGTCCTCGAACCCATCGAAGTCCACATCGTAGATAATCGGGGAGCCGCTGAACGTGTAGTCCCCAAAGCTGTAGGGCCATCCTTCGTGGGACAAGCCGCCCGCGTTGATAATGTCCATATACTTCCAGTAGCTGTTGACGACGATCTACGCATAAGCACATCCTCCCTCCCCGCACATCGTCGTTTCCGTTCTTCAGGAAGGAGTACGCAACGGGCGTCGAAATGCAGCTCGATTGCAGCTCCTTCTTCCACCTCATCACCACCTCCAGGTCGCATTTCTGCTGCTTTCGGTAGTTACGTGCGCTTATATCCGTTGCGTATCGAAAGGAGGACACTCCGGGCTTCATGGAGTAACTAGTCCATGATCGGTTTTATCCAAAACGAATACTCCTTCGGAATTGCTGAGCACAAGCAGAACAAGATGCAGTAGCGAATGAAGAAAACCCTCATACTCGGAATCATCTTGTGATGTCCGTGAGTCGGGCGATTCCACGCACGTGCATGTCATTTCTCACTTTCTGCGGGCGACTCGGCTCCAAATGGGTGAAATGGGAACTGTCTCATTTCCTGCCTTCCAACAGCACCAGGAAGGAAACGCGGGAAGGAGACAAACAATCCATTTTGAAATCGATGAAAGAAGAAATAGCGCGTGAAGCGGACCCGATTCCGGAATCCAGCCCACTCCTCCCAGTCTTCTCCCTCGAAAAAGGGGCCATATGGTCATAAAGGACGTCAGTGCAAATACCCAGATTCTACAGCCTTCCAAATGAAAAGCTCATTGTTTTTGGTATGGAGACGGAGATGGGGAGTGATGCGGTGTAGAGTTTCCTTCTCCTTCCGTTTTTGGCCCACTGCTTTTATGTGAACTACGGACCTTATGGCATCAACGAGCGTGCGATCATCTACCGTGCTGTGTATATGTACGGCATGGACGATGCCCCCAAAGTGAAGTGAGGCGCGGTGGGTGCGAATGAGCGTTTAGCAAGGACGGGAAATCCGAGCTGAGCATTTCCGTGGCTGCCACTGCCGCAAACAAGAAGCAGGTCAACGGCAACGTGATTGTACCACGCCCGTGTGCTTTTCAACTCTAGCTTGCGTTCATGAGCGACAAGGCGTTCAAGAACATGGGCTACAAGAATGCATCGGGCTTTGTCGTTCCTTGTTGCGATGAATCCGGTTACAGAGTGCGTCTCGTCTGCTCGCTCCTCACTGCGTAGAATAACCTCTGCAAGGAGAAGAATACGCTCATCATCCCCGACGAGTTCAAATCGCAGGTCAGCATGAAGACTCACTCCCTATCGTACCTCCTCTCCCTCTCGCTCACCCGCTAGGGAGGACCCCGTCATCAGCGACTCGTACAGCGTCCCCAAAGCCGGCATGTACTACGTCGTCGCGGCTGTGTCGTCGCTGTTCGTGCTTCTGACTCCTAGGTGCAACCCGATGATCACCGTGGGCACCACGCTCGAGGGTAAGATGGCGGCCGAGAACCCCTACGGCCACCTGCCCGCCACGCAGTACAAGAGCCTTCCCTTCTACAGCTGGATGTCGTTCCTGTACGTGATCACGCTGATCGTGTGGGGCATGCTGTGCATCCAGTACTCCAAGGAGATCATGTCAGTGCATCTCATGATCCTCGTCCTCCTCTCCTCCTGGCGTGACGCGTAGGCGGTGCTGGGCTGCTTCGTGCTGGACTATCTCGTGAAGGTGCTCTATCTGTGGGTGTACAACTCCACGGGCTACGACTCGCTCTCCTACGTCTCCGTCTTCTTCGACGTATTCACCCGCACTCTCACGCGTGTCCTCACCATCCTCGTGTGCATGGGTCTCGGCATCAGCTGTGCGAGCATCCCCGAGTCCACTCTCAAGATGGTGTTCTTCGCCATCATCTACTTCGTGGTCAACTGCTGGGACTCCTTCATGGCTATGCAGCCGCCCTCCGCCAGTTTTATCTCCAAGGCTCGCATCTACATCACTGCTGGGTAGCGCTTCGAGCGACGGGTCACGGGTAGAATGGACGCGCTGGTGTACTTCTGGGTGTTCCAGAGCCTCATGACCACCATGGACACGCTGAAGCAGAACAAGCAGAACGCCAAGCTCGCCGTGTTCATGCGTCTCTACACGCTGCTGCTGCTGAGCGTCGTCGTGTCGACCATCACTCTCGTGGCGTTCAGCTACTTCGTGAGCCACGAGGAGAACACCATGATGTGGAAGTATCAGTGGTTGTAGGGCGCGGGCGCGGCGTGTGACGTAGAATGAACGACGGCATCTGGTCCGTGTATTACTTCATCCTGTTTTTGTGTCTCATGGTGATGTGGAAGCCGAACGAGAACGCCTCGGCCTATGCCTACCACAGCGAGCTGGCTACGGAGATGCACGAAGATGTCGGGGTGATGGGAAGAGATGATGTCTAGGACGAGGAGTACGGTCTTCCTCAGGATAAGCTTGTTGTAGGGGAGAGGACGTGAAGTCATGCGTAGGAGTCGGAAGAGGAAGAGGGCAGTGTCGTCGTGAACACGATCAGCAGCGATATGAAGCCCATGACCATTACCGAGGGAGAGAACAAGGCTTGATACGGATCGAGTATCGTTTATTGTGCTTCTGTTTGTTTGGGGTAGTTCTGAATTGTGTTCCGAATTGTGCTTGGCATCAACTTTGAATTCACACGCAGAATCACATTTGGAGTCAAACAGAATTGTGTTCTCGATTGACTTAAGAATCATGTTCGCTTCAAAGTGTGGTCGCGTTCTGCGCGGGGTTCGAGGCAACGTTCTGGTCCTAGGGAAGAATGCTTGCTTTCGGCCCACTCCAACTCTGTGTTCCGTGAATTCTTCCTTCCGTTTCTATCGTGCCTTTTCCAACGTCGTGGACGAGGGCAAAAAGGCCGTTGAAGGAGAAAAGGCCGTAAAAGAGGCGGCTCAACAGGTTGTACAAAAGCCCCCCGTGTCGAGAGTCCGGCAGACGGTGGCGGGCTTGTGCATTGGCTTCGCCGCGTCGGCTCTTGGATCGATGGTCGGATTGGGGGGCGGTTTCATCATCATCCCTCTCCTGACCTCGATCGGTGGAATGACGCAGCACCAGGCTGCCGCGTGCAGTCTGGCGTCTATCTTCGTGAACAGCATCACCGGCACCTCGACCTACATTAGTCAGGGTCTCGTCGATCTCCCTGCCGCCGCAGTGATCACCGCGACCTCCATGTTCATGTCGCGGTACGGCTCGCGCTGGTCGCGCAACTTCGAGTCGAAGACGCTGAAGAAGTACTACGGCTGGATGTGCCTGATCGTGGCTCCGCTCATCCCCCTGAAGAACTACATCATGAACAAGAAGAAGGAGGAGGAAGCGCAGGCGGCGGCGCAGGTGGTGGAGGACGATCTGGCGGCGGAGAACGCGAAGTTTGGCTACCGCGACTGTCTCTCCAAGGATGCGTTGAAGAAGTCGGAAGCAGTGGAGCATTCTCCACTCCTCCTTACGCTGGGTCTGGTTGCCGGTACGATGAGCGGCTTCTTCGGAGTGGGAGGCGGTATTATCGTGTCTCCGAGTTTGTGTCTCTTTACAAAGATGGCTGGAAAGAAGATCATGGGCACCTCTTTAGTACGCGTGGCTCCCTGCTCTCACCTGTAGGCGTCGATGATCGTTCCAACCTCTATTTCTGCGACGATGAGCTACAAGGCGGGAAACATGATTGTGGGAACGGCCTTGCCCATTTGTTGCGGCTCTGTGGTAGGCGGCTATGTGGGCAGTAAGATTGCTGGAAAGATGCCTGTCAATGTGATTCAGTGGGTGTTGGTGGGAGTGCTCATGTTTGCCGGTGTTCGGTCAATTGTATAACGTAACAAGCGCGTTTGTTTAATCCAACTCTTCTTGCTCCTCTCGCGGGATAACCTCGCGGCAAATGGGGCACGAATTGTGCTACACTTCACGATAATCACAAGCTACGACCTGGTTCGTCCACTGCACGATGCATGTTACATGAAAAAGATGGTGGCAGGGCAACTCCACTACCTGATCCTGCGCCTCGTAGCGACCGAGACAGATGGCGCACTCCTCCGTCAGCATCGCTTCTGTCGGACTCTTGGCCGGTAGAGCCGATACGTAGTCACGAGCAGGAGTCAAGAATTGCTAGTCTTCACATCCACTGATTGCTTCATACGATGGGAAGAATGCCGGAGAGAGAATCGCGCACACGATTTGAAAAACGGGGAGCAGCGGAAACGCCCTCTCTGCCAAGGCTGCCGTCCAGGTCAAAGTGGAACATAGGACGGATTCTACAGATCACCGAGACTGCGCAGCGAGACATGTTACAAATGCGAGAAATGACGGACGGACTCAATACCTACAGGGGAGGCATGCACTCATTGAATACACCGTGCAAGTTCAAATTAATAGCGATGCCGGTGTCTCTGTTCCTCCTTATCACAAGATCCCCGTTGCTCATGGATATCGTTGTTACATCCTCACTCCTATCGCTACAGCATCACTATGGCAGCGAATCCATACACCGCAATGTCAAAGTCGATGATGCGATCCTCTGGAACCATTTCGATGGTTGTGTTGTGACACTACGAGTCACGTTTTGCGAATAACCGCACCTGGGAGCAAGTCACCTGATCACGGTCATCCTTTTCCACATCCACAAAGCGACTACGGGACACAGAAACGGAAGAGAGTACTTGCAGATTAGGCAAAAGGGCGACGATTCCATGCGAGAGAATGACGCCAGTAACAGCTTCCCTATCGCATGTTGTCAGCATTTTCGAAAGTAGCTCGTCTGCAGAAGGGAGCCGGAGTCCTGTCTTCTTCGGTGTCTCTCCTCGGACGCTCTTTTGCCACTGTCACCCTGAACACCCTTTCGTAGGAGATGCGGGAAGTGTCGTGAGGAGTAGCGACAATCCTGGAGCAAAGAAGGTGAGAACGCGCGTTGGTCGCGGAAATGCGGCTGGACAGGGAACGACCGCGGGCAAAGGTAAGCACGGTCAGAACTCGAGATCGGGACCCATATCCTTGAATCGCTTGTTGCCTAAGGCTCGTGTTCCTTCATCCCCACGGTCCTTATGTCGGCTTCATCGGTGGTCAGACCCCTATCTACAGAAGAATCCCCAAGGTGGGTTTCACCAATCCGTAAGGCTCGAGCCCTGTGGCTGATGTGAAGGTTCGCTATGCCCATGGAGCCCCTGAATCTGGGACGGCTGCAGCAGTGGATCGACGCTGGGCGCATCGACCCGTCGCGCGTCATCACGATGAAGGATCTTCTTGATTCGCGTGCCGTTCATGACATACGATTTGGCGTGAAGCTGCTCGCTGATGTAGGTGTGTATGTGTGCATTCATCGTAGGGAAAGGAGAACTTCCACACTGCCATTCGCATCGACGTAACGCGAGCGAGCAAGGAGGCCATCGCGACGGTCGAGAAGAACGGCGGCCAAGTTAGGGTGGCGTACGTGGTTCACGGGGTAGATCGTGTGCTCCCACTTCAATCGTCTCGCCCTGCGCATGCTGCTGAAGCCCGAGCGCTTCGCCCCGCCGTACCCGCTGCGCGCCCGTCCTCCTCCAAAGCTGATGGCGTACTACCTGAAGGACGAGAATCGCGGCTACCTCTCTCCGTCGTACTCCCTGCTGTACCAGGAGTTCGTGAAGGATATGCACAAGAACGGATTCTGCGTGTCTCCGAATGGAAGAGGAATGCTGGAGTGAGGGTTATGTACTTTAGTGACGTGTTTGCGACAAACAGCCTTACGCGATGATCTTCATCACCTTACCGATAGCAATAGTCTTACCCTCGTCACGAATGCTGAAGCGTCCCAGCTGGGGCATCTTGTCGTAGGTCTCCATGCACACAGGCTTGTTCAGGCAGAGACGAGCCAGCACCACCGTGTTGCTCTTCACGAAGCGAGGTCGCTTCTTCTCCGCGCCCGTCTTGCGGTCGTACTCCACCAGCAGCTGGGTCACGGTCACCTCCTCCACAGCCGTGTGGATGTGCATCACGGCGCCGTAGCCCGCCGTCAGGATGCGGCGGTTCTCCAGCAGCTCCAGGATGGAGAGCTGCGCCTCGAACTCCTTCACCGCGTGCACGTGCAGGTCCTCGTGGCAGATGATGTCTCTACGCGTCACCCACGCTCGCCACACCCACCCTCTGAACACGTTGGAGTCGCTCACGCCCTTCAGCTTCACGTTTACGTTCTCTCCCGCCTTCGCCGACAGCACCTCCTCGTCGTTGATGGTGATGCCCGTCACCTCCGCCTTTCTGGAGTTCGGCATCAGCAGCACCGAGTTGCCCACAATCTACGCCTCACACGCCCGCGCCTCGCCCACCAGACGACCGCTCTCCACCTTGCCCGTGATCACGCAGCCGCGGTCGTTGAACTTGTCCAGCACAGGCAGACGCAGAGGACCGTTGGAGTCGCGGCCAGCGATCTCGAGACCGTCCAGGATCTCGAACAGACTCTTGCCGGTGTACCACGGACACACGCCCTCGGGCGCGCGGTCCTTCAGGTTGTAGCCCTTCAGACCCGAGATGGGCAGGAAGGTCACGTCACGCTGCACGTTGTAGCCGACGGATTTGAGGTACGGCGACAGGCGGTCCACGATGTCCTTGAAGCGCGCCTCCGACCACTTCACCGTCTCCTCGTCCATCTTGTTCACCGCCACCACCAGCTTCTTCACGCCCAGCGTGACGGTCAAGGACACTCGGGTTGTCGCGGGAAAGGATATGTCTTCGCCAGCAGCACGTGCTCGCGGGTCTGGCCCGAGCGGTCGAAGCCGGCCTCGAACTCGCCCTTGCGGGAGGAAATGACCAGCACGCCGACGTCGGCCTGGGCAGCACCGGCGATCATGTTGGGGACGTAGTTCTTATGGCCCGGCGCGTCCAGCACCGTGTAGCGGTGATGTTCCGTGCTGAAATACGCGCGACCCACCTCCACAGTGATGCCCTAGTCGTGAATCGGCCAATGCGCGCCCACCTTCGCGCGCTCCTCGTCGTTCGTATCCATAATGTAGGCGAGGAACCAGCTCTCTCGGTTGCGGACCTTGGCCTCGCGCTCGTACTTCTCGATGGTACGCTTGTCGACGAGACCCGTGGAGTACATGATGTTGCCGCAGATGGTGGACTTGCCGGCATCGACGTGGCCAATGAAGACGACGTTGATGTTGTCGCGAGGATCCTCCTTCGCAATCAGCTCGTCGAGGGTGTAGCTGGTGGTCTACCGATGAGCAAAGAAAGGTGAGGGGAACGGGAGCAGAGGTCTCGGGCTCGGCAGCTTCTTCGGGCGTGTCCAACGACTCGACCGTCTCGATGGGCTCAGGCTGCGCCTCCTTCTTGGGCTCGCTGGCAGGAGCGGGCTTCGCCGCAGTCGCGCTCGATGCCGGAGCAAGGGAACCAACGGGCTGCATAGAGGAAATAGTAGGAGCGGGAGCAGCGGCGGGAGCGGGGTGCGCAGCGTTGAGGGAAATAGACTTCGCTCCAGCACCACCAAGCTTACCGACACCCAGCGAACTCAAAGTGAGAGGCTTTGATTTCGTAATGACGGGGGTTCGGGTGGCGGGCATGGGCTGACCGTACATGGGGTTCATTCCAGTAGCGAAGGACGGAGTGAACGACGGGACAGCGTTCACGTTCTTGTTCGCCCAAGAAGGAGTGAACTCACCGGCACTCGCTAGAAAGGGTTAGCACACAATTCCCACAGAAGCGATTCTCCGCATGCACCACGTACAATTCAGATTCTTAAAACTCATGATTACTAATTCGTCAAGTCAAAAGAAAGGCTCGTTAGGAGAAATCGGCATGGATCACTGCACGCGTCCTCAACCATGATTTGCAAGGAACCACTGTCCTGTTAAGCGAGAAGAGGTAATTCACGAAACTCACCGTGCTGTGCGAGTGCGCCTGGGGTTTTTTCTGCAGTGCTGAGTGGAGCCGCTGTATAGAATTGCGAGCTGTTTTGACCAGAGTGAATGAAGACACAGATACACGACCCCTTTGCTATGCTGTGATGAGCACATACAATCTACAATCTAATGGAATGCGTATTTCACTAACACTGCGAATGAACCATTCTTCCCACAAACCCCTTTTCCTATCACGAAACCACACGCTCATCCCTTTCCCTGAGTCTGCATGCTCATCCACTATTCCATTGATTCGAATTGCCACATCGAAGTCAGTATGTCCGCGAGGTCCTCTTTGAGTGGCGCAAAGGAACTGACTTTGGAACAGAAGAAGTACGTGCTCGCCGCAAAGAACAAGCTGGGGAAGGGGGATGACAACTGGAGTGAGATTGCCGAGGGCTACCAAATACTGGATGTACGGATTTCAAATTGGCGTGAGAGGATAGACCCTGGCGCGTGATTTCCAGGACAAGCCCCTCGTCTTTTGTTCTCTCCTGCGCGAGTTCACTCCGCTCATCGTCACAACCCTGAGGAGTCAGCGAATTGGTCTCGTGAGGGGTCGGAGCGAAGTGTGATGAGTCAGGTGAAAACGGCGTTGGATTCTATCGGTCTCTGGGTGTCCATATGCAAGGGCGACTTCGAAGGAACGGCACTTTCACTCTGGCAGAGTTTCATCGAGTGCTGTGTTGTACGATTGCCCCTTTCTCTTCACCCTAGTCGAGCAAACGGATCCTGTCGACCGCGGCGGAGCAAACCATGCTGTCCGTCATCCGCTCGACCTCGCACTCGCCCAGCCTCCTCTCCTCCGTGCTCTCCTACTACTACACGGCGTCCCACAGCAACGCCCGTCTGGTGTTGATGAAGTGCATCGGCGAGGCGGTGCACTGCTGGGACGCGGAGTACATCCAGAGCAAGCACGAGGACATCGTTCGCGTGGTGCTGGCGGGCTTGAAGGACCGCACGGGCGATGTGCGCGACGCCTCTCGCCTCGTCCTGTGTCTGCTGTACTGTAAGATCCTTCCCTCCAACCCGTCTTTCATCCACGACGCCGAACTCACCGAGGAGCAGCGTGGGCCTCCCACAGAGCCATAACACATAGTCACCGCCAATCTCCACCTTCTCCTCTCCGACGAGCAGCTGTCCTCGATAAGCGTCGCGGCGCTGGACCTGATTCGGTCGGAGCTGGCGCACATGCACACGGTGGCTCCTCGCTCTCGCTCTGACGCGTAGGTGTGCGTCAGCACTCCCTCGTTCTCCACACAACCCATCCAGTGGCCCAAGGTCACCAAGACAGCCACGCCCAGTTCCTCTTTCTCTCTTCTCTGAGGAGTAGTCAAGTACCGACCTGCCGGGGCCTCCACTTCGTCGCCGCTGCCCACGCGATCGAGTCTCTACTCTCCCACGGCGACTTCGACGCCTCTCAAGGGACCACAGCGCGTCTCCGCGTTCCCAAACCAGCCCATTTCGAGTCGGATTCTGTCGAACACGGCGTCGCCTCGTCTCCAGTCCCCCGTGAAACAGTCTCCAGCGAAGGCGCCTCAGTCCCAAACCGCGCAGGACGCGCAGAAGCTCCTGGCGCTGGGTCAGAGTTCGTGGGCGGCGCAGTACGAGGTTCTGCGCAACGTGAAGTACCAGCTGGAGAACTGGCGGCGTCAGAACCACAACAGAGTCTGCGACGACGCCAACGAGGTGCCGCTGGCTCTGTTCCAGCTCGATTTCGGCGCGGTGATGGAGTGTCTGACGAGCGTGCTGTCTTCCTCCGTGCCGCGCGTGATCCAGAGTGCGATCGAGTGTCTGAACCTGCTGGTTCAGTGCTGCATCGGGCGCGGGAGCATTCGCGGACAGGAGGAGGGCATGGAGTCGCTGCTGAGACGCATCGTCAACGAAGGCTACATGAACAGCGACAACGCGACCAGTCATCTCCTTCTGGACACGCTGCAGACCGTCATTCACGTACAATCCGTATCGGTGAACACGCAGCTCTTGGTTCTGCTCACGAAGCGAGTGCTCGCCTCGCCGTCTCTGTTCGCGTCCACGACGTGTCTGCGATGCCTCCAAACCATCATTTCGCTCCACCCCGGCGAGATCATGGGACAGAGCGCACTCATGAATCGCCTTCTCGAAGTGGTTCACTACTGCGTGCAGGACAAATCGGCTCCGTTGTTGCGTCTCACGAAGGATTTGCTGCTGCAGTGTGCGCAGTACGATCGGAAGACCACGGCGCAGGCGATCCGCTCTCTGCAGGCGTGCAAGCGCGCCGTGGTTGTGGAGTGGATGGTGGAGGAGAAGATCGACGATGTACTTGTGCAGATGGTGAACGGCTCGTCGAAGCGGAGCGAGGCGTCTCCTCGGAGTGAGTACTCGATTCATTCCCTGATTTCTTCCAACGAGCGTTTTCGCAATCGTTCTGTCCTTCACTCCAACGATCGTTCTGTCGTTCATTCCAACGAGCGTTCCGTCGTTCATTCCAACGAGCATTCTGTCGTTCACCCCAATGAGCATTCCGTCGTTCGCTCTAATGAGCCCGCTCTCACTCGTTCCAACAACCACTCCTTCACCCACTCCAACGAACCCTCCCTCAGCGAGATCACACTGAGTCGCCCTCTCAGCTCGCCCATCGTCCTCAGCACCAGCATTCTCTCGCACGTCCAGTCGCGCATCCGCTCGCCCATCGCGGAGGAGGCCGAGAAGGAGGTTGACGTCACGCACGAGGACATCGCCGAACCCGGCTGCGATGCACCTCAGTCGGCAACGATGCAACTCAAGAAGCCCTCCGATTTCGAGAAGGAAGCTCTTCTTCGCGAGGTCAGTACTTCGCCATCCACCGACGTCCTTCTTCGCGCTGCGTCTGACCCGTAGTCCGTGAACCGCCTGCTTGCTCTCATTCAGGAGGGAGCGTACAACTCGGTTCCCTCCTTCTTCTCGCTTCTCCACTCGCCCGCTCTCGTTGCCATTCCTCTCTCTTTTCACCCTAGCTGCGCTACCCGCTTCTGTTCCCCTTCTGGTCGCTTCAGTTCGCCCAGGAGGACCAGATCGCCATTCTTCAGCAGATCGTGAAGGACTCCATTCATCTCTTTCAGGACAGCGGTCTCTCCGCTTCGCTCTACGTAGGGCTGACTCGACCGTTTCATTGTAGGTGCGAATGCTCGTGTTCCGAACTCTCATGAAACGCGTTCCGTCGAAGAGCCTTGTGGACGCGAAGGCGATGAAGCCTGTGCTGCTGGCAATGATCCGCTCCCACCTCCCTTCGTACCGCATGACGGGGTACTGCATTATCGTAGGAGTGGAGTGCGATGGGTGATTTGCAGAAGTACATGAGAACGCTTCTGAACGAAGTTCGGGTAGACGACTATTTAAGTCCTCTATCGCAGCACGAGAGGAGTGTTCTTGAAAGCACTCAGTATTGATTTGTATTCTAGCTCCCTTTTGCGTGTTTGTTGGAATGTCGGTTAGCGCCAAGTCCGAGTTGAGGAGAGCGATGAACAAGGTGCTACGGAGTCTCTCTGCTGTTCACCGTATGGAAACGAGTAATGCCATTTCTACGATGCTGCAGAAGATCCCGGAGTATACCAGCGCCAAGTCTGTCGCCGTTTTCCTGTCCATGAAGACCGAGGTGGATACAGTGCCCATCATGCAGTACTGTTCCTCGCAGGACAAGAAACTGCTCGTGCCGAAGATCATTTCCGACTGCGAGTTTGAGCTCGTCACGCTCGATTCCTACGAATCGGTGGAGACGCTTCCGAAGGACAAGTGGGGCATTCCGATTCCCGCATTCGATGATGATCATCGCATGATAAAGCATCCCGAATCCACTCCCGACGTCATCATCGTTCCTGGCGTTGCCTTTGATCGACAGTGTCAACGTATGGGACACGGGAAGGGGTATTACGGTATGAATTGGTGGAGAGGGGTGATTCGCAGATCGCTACTTCGAGTTCCTCAAATCCTGGTGTTCTCTTCACGACAAACTCTATCCGACCCTTATTGTAATCGTTTCATGTTTTCCATCAGAATCAGGGTATTGCGTTTGACGAGCAAATCGTGGACTCCATCCCGTGTGCAGAGCACGACGTGCCCCTGGATATGATTGTGACCCCGAGCGAAGTGTATCACAAGAAGTAGTGCTTTTCTGTTGGTTTCGATGGATGTCCTTTGTTCAACCCCGCCCCATTACCCATGCTTTCATTTGATCAGTACATGAAGAGAATCCCTGGCATCGCCAACAACTCGAAATAACCGCTTTTGCGCCGTGCTGCTTCTCCTGTTATTCCGACATAGACCGCATCGTTGGGTACATATATAATGAATCCTCAAGCAGATTCTGCCCCTGTTCCGATTGAAGTAGTTGGTTGTAGCGTTGAGCTCATCCCCGCAGCAATCGAAGCCTGCTCCAGAAGCTCCGGCGAAAACGATCCCAAAGCGCTCCTACCCCGGCACTTATGACAACATGTTTATGGATGCCAAATCGGTGGTGATGGTCGACATTTTGGACG
>ERZ1106948.210-NODE-210-length-29473-cov-43.240873_pt1 | contig 29473 bp, 38 predicted proteins | sample MGYA00403673_ERZ1106948 | MGnify/ENA primary metagenome ERZ1106948 (study PRJEB35170, sample SAMEA104062409) | human gut metagenome | biome: human gut; feature: human-associated habitat; material: faeces | place: Denmark | collected 2012-05-07 ...
TGCTTAAAGCGCTTTACTGATCAATCGTAACTATTTGGGGTGTTTGTTTGGATGTGAGTAGTGTTGAGAGATTATGATTCAAGAGTGAATTCAGAGACAGAACTGAACGCTCGAATAATACAACAAATATACTGCAATCACAATAGGTTACATTTCTTCTCTGTGGTGCTTAATCCTACGCCTCACGCACCTCCCGCTCCCCTACAAGAGAAAACACTCGTTGCACACGCGCACCGCATCGCGAATCCCGAACTCGGGCAGCACCACGTGCTTGCTGCAATGGTAGTCGCAGAAGACGTTGCCGCACAACCGACAGTGGTGCCGGCGCTTCCACAGCGGGTGCAGGAACGAGGAGAAGCTCACCGTGCAGCCCGGCTCCGTGCACTCGTTCACCATGTAGTCCGGAATCCACTGCGCTGCGCGTCACTCGCCAGCGAAACGCCTACCCGAGTACATGCTATCGAAGGGGTGGAACACGCAGGGGAAGCAGAAGGAGCACACGCGCGAGATGTGGTCGTCCGTCAGGAACATCAGCCGCTTGCAGTGGTTCTTGCAGTAGCAGCGCTCGCACACGTCGCAGCGAAAGGACGCCGCGGGGGCGAGCGGCTTCGAGCACAGCGTGAAGTTGCACTGCGTCTTCTTCTCCGGCACGAGCGCTAGAGTTGAGTCAGCTGCCAAGCGATACAGAGAAGGTTGATCAAGTTCTTCTTGGTGCTGCTCAGCAACGGTCCGAAGGTGATCAGGAGCGGGTACGACGCCTGCCGGATGATCTTGAGGATCGTCGCATAGCCCAGACCCACCACCACCACGTTGTTCACCTGGAGCACGTAGCTGTTCAGCGGTACCTTCACGCCGTTGTCGTTGTTGTCGTAGCGCTCCATCTTCACCAGCCGCGCGTTCCGCTCGCCCTCACCGAACTGCAGCGAGATGCCCAGCGGCGGTGACACAAAGGTCACCACCACCAGTCCGCGCAGACGCGGCGTGGACTCGGTGAAGCTGGAGGAGGAGAGCGAGCTGGTCTCGGGCACCACCTTGGAGGAGCGCTGCGCGTCCTTCTGGATCAGGTCGAAGCAACTGTCGCACAGACGCATCTTGGCTCCCTGGACGGTTCGCAACATGGGTTTGTGCTAGGCGTGAGGGCGCGCGCAAGAATTCACCTCCTCGCAGAACACGAAGAAACAGTGGCTGCAGCGCATCGCCTCCTGACTCTCGCCCGCCGCGCTCACCATGCGGAAGCAGCCGAAGTACTGGCAGTGCTCGTTGCTGCGCGACTCCCGCATCTTCCTCTTCATGTCGTCGGGCAGCGATGCGTCGCTCGCCGTCACGCGCGCCGTCAGGAACTCGTCGCTGGAGGACTCGAAGCCGCGACTGCTGCGGTGTGCAGAGAACACCGAGTTCTTCCGCTCCCACTCCCGTGGCTCTGCGTCGTGAGACTTCGTCTTGCCCGCGTTTCCGCCCATCGGAAGGAGCTGCTTCCAGCCCACGCGGTTGATGAGCGGTGTGCTGGCGGACTCCGACGTGGAGGACACGAACAGCTCGTCGCTCTCGTGGGTGTCCGCGGGGATGGGCGTGGTGTCGTCCTCCGAGGAGGAGTCGGAGGGCAGCGCCTGACCGATCGTCGCGAGCGGCTTCGGCTTGCCGGCGCCGGTGGGCACAGCCGGTACGGCCTGCTTGACCTCGGCGCTGCGCTGAAAGAACCACTCCTCCTCGCTCTCTATGTTCTGCGTGAAGGCGCTCTCGCGCTCGCTGACGCCCTCGCTCAGACGCATCACGCCGGTGCTGTGGCGCACCACGGGGCCGTAGGTGAAGTGCGTCGCCATCTCCTGCAGCGGCGTGGCGGTGGAGAAGAGCACGTTGAGTTCCGATGTGCTGTTCGCGGGGGGCGTCAGCGCCTCAGAGGACAGTGTGGGTTGCGGAAGGGGCGAAATGGGTTGTTGATGGGGGAGCGAAATGGGTTGTTGATGGAGGGGCGAAATCGGTTGATGGGGGGGCGAAGTGGGTTGTTGATGGAGGGGCGATATGGGTTGTTGATGGAAGGGCGAAATCGGCGAGGAAACGGGAACCAACGGCAGTTCGTGCTTGCTGGTGAAGTCGGAGCGATTCGTGGAGCGCAGCGACACGCGGGAGACGATGGAGTGGTTGGTGGAGAAGGCTTGGGAGCGTGGCGAGGCGAGCATCGGATCCTTCGCCAGCGCTGGCGAAATGGGCTGAATGTGGAGGAGAATCTGACCGTTGCCCTCCACCTTGTCCGGCGCGGGGACGAAGGAGAGGAGGGACACCGTGTTGGTCTCTTCGTAGAGGATGAGCTTCTCTCGCATGAACGTGTCGATCACGGCGTCGTCCTCCAGGGAAATGAGATTCGACTTGTTCTGCTTGTCCTGGCCCATCTTGATGGAGTACTGCTTGTAGAGGATGTTTCCGTCCGGGAAGAAGATTAGCTTTTGGGAATAGCAGTAGTTGAGCATGTGGTAAATGGTCTGTATGTGACACAACCACTCAACGGACAACACGACGGATCGTAGTACCCATGGCCAGCTTCATCGTAAAGGGATAGTCGCTGTACTCCTTCCGGTTGGGCTCATCTCCGCCCCGGGCTACAACTGAGAATGAACGCGCAGGACACACTCGAGGCATACGAAAAGGATGGAGTGCTCAGCGGAATCTGCCTGTCAGAACGAACTCTTCAAAACCCACGTTGGAAGTGCCCGAAAATGGGGCGTTCTTTTTGGTAAGCGTTTCTCTTCTCAGTGAGGGGGATTCGGACGCATAGCTGAATCCCTAGACATCAGACACGCGATACGGATCAACAACCTTGTACGCTTTGCTCATAACACGATAATGATCGGAGAGACTTCCTTTCTAAACGAGCGCGCTTCCGTAGTTTTTCTTTGATCGTGTTCCCGCCCCTTGTGTGGAACCGTGCTCAATCGATTTGTCCGTAGTTGTTGAGGACACTGCAAGCGAGAGAAACCATGTCAAAGGAGGGCTTTCAGGATGACCGATCCTACGTGCAAAGCAGCAACATCTTCGAGTGGTTGCCCGGCGAAACGTGTCTTTTGAAAAAGAAACGGAAGAGCGGGTTTGAGAGCGTGATCAGCATTCTCGACGAGATTGGATACTACGGGTGAGTGCTTTAATATGGAGTAAGCGTGTAGAGTGAAGTTTCGCAAGAAGGAGGAACTCGATCCGTTCGAGACGCTTATCGGCGGATTGTCCTGGTGCATAGGGTACATCAAGCCGGAGTTCAACCGTGACATCGCCTACTCCTCCGATATGTCGCTGGGAAAGAAGATTGCCATCTCGGAGCGAATCATCGTCTGTCTTCACCAGTGATGTCTTTTCCTCTCCCTCAGCGATAGGATGAACTACCCCGAGAGCATCTGGCCTCAGCAGATCCAGGGCATGGATTATCGCGCCATCGAGTCCTTGCTTCTGTGGCTCAAAGACCAGATTGCCGAAATCCGCAGCTCGCTTCCTGCCATCGAGTCATTGGCGGCCCAGCAAGCGTTTATGGACTCCTTTGTATTCGACGAGGACGACGCACCTTCAAAGAAGCGCTACGAACTGTGGTTTCCCGGAAGGGAGCCGTCTCCTCCCATGTCGCTTCCCTCGTACTCCAACCCCTTTTGTGAGAGTGTTTTACGTATGTGAATGTGAGCGGAGTGAGGCGTAGTGACTCCCTGTGGAACGGACTCCATCTCTTCATTCTCGTCCTTCCGCGACACGATCCACTACGACAACAGCGCGCTGTACGCCAACGATTCCGTGTCGATGACCACGGACCCCGCGCTGGACCGCTGCACATCGGAGTCATCCATGCGATCGATGACGGAGGACGACGCAGAGCAGTCCACTGACATCGTGCGACTCCTGCGCCTCAAGCAGCGCCGCATCGAGGCGATCCTGCAGCTGCGGCAGCGCGAGGAGGCGCAGATGCACAAGGTGAACGAGTACAAGAAGCAGTACTTCCGCCTGCAGGACTACTACCGCCAGGCGGAGCTGGCGATCCACGCGCTGTCGCAGAACGAGCAGAACGTGGAGTGAGCGCTGCGCGCGGGCGTGAGGCGTAGGACAGTGGCGCGGCTGCAGGAGCTGAAGAACCTGCTGAAACTTCTGGAGTCGCTGAACCTGCAGCGCACGCACAACCAGCAGACCTACAGCGCGGAACTGGCGAAGCTGCGCAAGCAGGAGGAGCGGAAGAGGGCGGCGGTGAAGGAGGACCACGAGCAATACATGATGATTCTGGGCATTCACGCGAAGGTGACGGAGTCGCTGGAGCACCTGCTCGAGATCTACCGGTCCATCAATCTCGGCATTCTGCGCAACCGGTGCTTGCTGGAGCGGATTCCGACGAAGCCGGAGCTGCTGTTCGTAGGGACGAGGAATGGGTGTGAGGCGTAGTACGAGAACGAGATTGAGATGTTCATTTCGTTGATATCGGAGCGAACGGCGCAGTTGTCTCGCTGCCACGACGTGCTCAACAATTTGAACGACATGAGGAGCAACTGCGCCGTGCATGTTGAATTCCTTCAGTCGCTGCTGAATGTCCTTACGATCAAGAAGAGCATGATCACGAACGCCAGCGTGCTGATGACGGACAAGATGAACGTGGTAATCCAGCGTAGGATGATCAAGACGGCAATCAGCAGTAGAGCTGTCGAAGGTGGTCCAGCAGTACAACATTGAGTTGAAGAAGCGGACGCGCGTGCAGAAGACGGCGAGCACCCAGCAGTCGGTGACGATGGAGAAGGTACGGCTGCACACGAAGATGATGCACTCCTTCAATATCGAGTGCGACAACAACAAGGAGCTGAAGAAGCGGTTGCGAGAGCTGCAGAGTCTTCGCAGTTAGTTTTTCCCTGTGATCCTTTTTTGTGAATGGAGCCTGTTTTGTTCAACAAGGTGTTTGTCAACGACGACGAGTCGCTTTCCTCGGCGCGAGTGACGAATAGACCCTACCAGGAGATTCTGCAGGCGTATCCAATCCAGTCGGATTTAGACGACTATTCTCACGGCGATCACAGTATTTGTTTCGCGTTTCGCAAGTCATCGTCTAGTCTTCCTCTCTCCCTACTCCTGCGAGCTCTTGTGTACTCTCCGCGTTCTGTCCTCACCCCCTAGTCCGCAAGCGCGTGCAGCAGCCCATGAAATTCAGGTTAACCACGGACAAGTACTGCACCTACTGCTCCGTCGAGCAGTTTTCGGCTCCTACGGGCACGGCACAGCTTCCGAACTGGGTATGGAAGGGAGTGGGTAATGATGCGTAGTTGATGCAGAAGCTGGATCTTCATCCCGGAGACTACATCCGACTCGAGAACGTGGCTCTCCCCAAGGCAAAGAAGGTGTCGGTGCGCATTCTGGACAAGGGTTTGCTCGCTGCGGAAAACATCAAGGAAGTGTATGCGTGGCTGGACAGGGTTGATGAAAAGGTTTGAAAGGCAGCTGGCGAAGCACGTCGTGCTGGCTGACGGCGATCGCGTTCCCATCATATATAACGATACTCCTTATCAGATCGGTGCGAGCAGTCCCTTGCTGTGACGACTAGAGATTGTAAAGTGCGAGCCTTCCTGTGCCGTGGACATCAACAATGCAAACGTCGCGATTGACTTCCTTCCGATGTAATGGACTGATCAGAGAGTCATGTGCAGGGAAGAGGAGGAGGAAAAGGAGGAGGAGGAGCCCGTCCAGCAGGGACACTTCCAGGGAAAGGCGCATTCGCTTTCCAGTACATCGGACAAATCCAAGACAGACCGTGAGAAGAGATTACAGTACTTTGGAATCTGAGCGTGTTTGGATTGACATGCATGCCTATTATAATACTCTATTCACAAAGAATGGGCTGATAAACAAAGATGACTCTTTGTAAGCGAATCACGCTCAATCACCAGAAGAGCGCAACACCCGTTCTTTGAAATGCGATAACGCTTCCATCAACAAAGAAACCCAACTACACACTTTCCAGAGGCGTGAGCACATCCTTTTTCCTCCTCTCGTACAGGAAATAGAAGGCGGAGTAGCTCACAAAGCAGGTCACAAAGAACAGCATACAGAGCCCAATCTCGTTCTTCAGCTGCTGCGGCGACGCCTTGGTCGCTCCGGGAGACACGAACAGCGACCCCAGAATGTAGCAGAGCCCGCCGCCGAGCGACTGGTACATGCGGAACACCGCGTTCGCCACCGTCTTCTCATTCTTGAAGTACCTGCCGACAACGGTGAGACACTAGGCGTGATCGCAAGGAGGGGAAGCAACAAAGGTCTGGAGCCCGGAGTCGGTGACGGAGAAGAGCAGGTAGAGGGGAATGAAGACCATGCTCTGCCAGCGGTCGGCCCAGAAGGAGAGAAGGAGAGCGGAGACGCCGAGGATGACGTAGAGCACCAGCATGGGGAACAGACCGACGGTGTCGATGCACCAGCCGTGGATGAAGCCGCACACCACCTCGGTGACGGTGTAGACGATCATGAAGAGCGCGATGTTGGACTTGTTGTCGATCTGGCGGTTGTACATGCTGTTCACGAAGATCGACTGGAAGCCGAGGCAGAGGAAGAGCGGCGTCAGACACGCCATGCGCGGCGTGCCCGCCATCTTCAGCACGGTTGCCACCTCCTTCAGCACGTTCTTGCGCTCCCTCTTCATGACCACTTCCTGGCCCTTGCTGTCGACGGCCGGCTTCGCGCCGAAGAGGATGACGGAGCCGAAGATGCTGACCGCTAGGCGTGAGAGCAATTGCAAACGACCACTGCCCAGGATGAGGAAGAGGACGGAAATGGGTCCGTTCCAGCCAGGCCCTCCCGTGGAGGACTCGACTTTGAACCACTTGAGCACGATCAGCGCGCAAATGTTCCCAAAGACCTAGTCGTCAGAGACGGGAGGATCACTCACCGCCCCGGTCATGTAGATGCTCCAGAACATGCCGGCGAGCCGTCCGCGGTTGCTGTCGTTGGAGTTGAGGGACAAGTACACACCCTGACACGCCCAGAAAACCTAGAGATGACGGGGGAAGAGAGACGGAACGGAGGAAGAGAAGCCATGAATAAAGGACCAGAAGATGCAAAACCAGGGAATGACGAAGACAAACACATAGGTGTACAGACTAGTCATCACGGGGAGAGGAGGAATGCAACGGATACTCAATGGCTGCGCACGCCATGGCGAACCGCTCGTTGCGGAAGAGAGAGACCATCGAGGGAACGAACAGATTTGCAAAGGCGTAGCCGAAATACGCAATCGACAGGGACAGGGAGCCAAGGCTGCCTAAAAGAGGAACCGTGTACCCCTGGCTCGTTTTCAGTCCTGAAACGTGAAGGGAGACGAGCGAGCGAAACCAAAGTAGATGAAGCCATAGCCAATCGACATGCGAAGGACATTGCGATAGTTCTGGTCTCTTCGAGCATCCTCTCTACGATGACAGGGGAGTGACAGCACTACAAGAAGGACAGCATTTTGTGATTCCTAGGCGTTTTTGGAAAGGTGGAAACGGGGTTGTGTCGCGCCCAATCAGCACGTGCTACGTCGTGGAGGTGCAGTGACGACGTCGTCTCCTTGTGAGCGTGCTTTCGAGGATGATCGCGTGCAATTGGATGCTTTCCTTTCAGAGAAGAGAATGCGCGTGTTTGAAAGGGGTCTTGGCATCTACCCGAAAAGGGGGCTCTTTGGGGAATTCCTCTTTTGGAGAAGGAGTCATTCTTTGCGATGCTCCGCGTATTGAAGTCGGGAGTGAGTGATTCGGTTGCAGTCCTCATTGCTGTAGTTGTCTGCTTCCCGCGTGGTCTGTTCGTCGTGCGCGAGAAGTGGAAGCTGGTTCCGTCTCTTTTCTACGGATAAGGACAAGAAGCCGGAGGGAATTAACGGTTTGAGTGGGTTGTTGGCGTTCATGGTGATGGGTAGTTGACGACTTGATGAAAAGCATGCCTCCCGGAGTCATGAACGTCGCCATGAAGCAGGCGATGAACATGACACCGGAGCAGCGGGAGGAGGTGCTGAAATTGGGACAGCAGCTCTTTGGGTCTCGCAAGCGACGCGTAACGGAGACTCCGGATGAAGCTACATTGAAGGAGGATAAGAACATTGAGTTTGTAAGTGAAGAGAAGAAACCGTCGCCAAATGCCACAAAGGAAGGGGAGGAGAATGTGATTTACGTGGAGCCCACGTCGACGGCAACGAAGGAGGACAAGAAGAAAGAGAAGAAGGAGGATAAGAAAAAGGAGGAAAACGACAAGAAGGATGAGGATTCCGAGCCCGAGATCGACTTCGTGGAGTTCCCGAACATGGGCAACTTCATGGAGCAGTTCCGCAACATGATGGGCAAGGAGACGAGCAAGAAGGTGGAGGTGGTGAAGGAGACGGGCGTGCGCTTCGGCGACGTGGCGGGCATCGACGAGGCGAAGACGGAGATCATGGAGTTCATCGACTTCATGAAGAACCAGGAGAAGTACATCCAAATCGGCGCGCGCATTCCCAAGGGCGCGCTGCTCTCGGGTCCTCCGGGCACGGGCAAGACGCTGCTGGCGAAGGCGGCGGCGGGCGAGGCGAACGTGCCGTTCATCAGCATGTCGGGCAGCGACTTCGTGGAGCTGTTCGTGGGCATGGGCGCCAAGCGCGTGCGCGAGCTGTTCGCGGAGGCGCGCAAGAACGCGCCGTGCATCATCTTCATCGACGAGATCGACGCCATCGGCAAGAAGCGCAACGCGGGCGTGGGCGCTGTCACACGGCGTGACGTGTAGAAGTTCTCGGGCGCGAGCGACGAGCGCGAGCAGACGCTGAACCAGATCCTGGTGGAGATGGACGGCTTCAAGTCGAGCGACAACATCTGCGTGTTCGCGGGCACCAACCGCATCGACGTGCTGGACCCCGCGCTGCTGCGCGCCGGGCGCTTCGACCGCCACATCGACGTGGAGCTGCCGGACTTCCAGGGTCGCGTGGACATCGCGCAGATCTACCTGAAGAAGGTGAAGCTGCACGACGACCGCGACTTCCTGGCGCAGAAGATCGCGGAGATCACGCCGGGGTACACGGGCGCGGACATCAGCAACATGGTGAACGAGTCGGCGCTGCTGGCGGTGCGTCGTGGCGCGACGGAGGTGTGGCTGCAGGACATCATGGACGGCGCGGACCGCGTGATGTGCGGCATGAAGAAGAACAGTCGTGGCATGACGCCGCGCGACAAGGAGCGCATCGCGTACCACGAGGCGGGTCACGCGGTGATCGGTTGGCTGTGCGAGCACACGGACCCCTGTCTGAAGGTGTCGATCATCCCGCGCACCAACGGCGCGCTGGGCTTCACGCAGAACCTGCCGAAGGAGCTGCAGATGTACACGGAGCAGGAGATGCTGGAGCTGCTGCGGCAGATCATGGGCGGTCGTGCGGGCGAGCTGGTGTGCATGGGCGACATCACGACGGGCAGCCGCGACGACTTGCGGAAGGGCTCTGCGATCGCGGAGAACATGGTGAGCGTGTACGGGTTCAGCAAGAAGCTGGGCCCGGTGTGCTACGAGGAGAGCGCGGACGAGGAGGTGCACTCGATCAGCGAGGAGTCGATGAGGACGATTGAGGCGGAGAAGCGGTCGTTGCTGAACCGCGCGTTTGACGACGCAGTGGCGATGGTGCGGGACAACAAGAAGTACGTGGAGGCGATCGCGAAGCTGCTTTTGGAAAAGGAGACGATTACGAGTGTTGATTTAGAGGCGATTATGGGAAAGAGGAAGGGGGCGAATCCGGTGGGTTACTCGGATTTGATAAAGGAGATGGAGAAGGAGAGTGTCAATCATTGAGGTGTTTTGTTGAGAGGAAGCGTATTTTGTTGATGTTAGTTGTTCTTCATTGATGTGAAGTGTCATTCATTGATGTGAAGTGTCATTCATTGATGTGAAGTGTCATTCATTAACGCGAGTCTCTTTCCACTAACGCAACCCACACAAGCAGAACGCCCCTACACAAACGCACAGCAATCCCATCAACCAAAAAGACACCCCATATCGCTTGTGCACTTTTCAGTTCGCACTCACTATCAACAAGAATGACAGAGGATCGATCTGTTTTTGATGTAACATTTGAAGATCAATCCTTGGGTCTGACGTTTGTGCCGAGTCAAGAAGACATGGGCGCTCGAGTGGACGGGTTCTATCAACTCAACGGAAAGGTCCTGCAAGCAGAGGAATCCATGAAGGTCGCCTTGTTCGATCGAGTGGTCGCCGTGCAGGGGAAGTCCGTCGAGGGTTACGATTTCGGGAGGATACTCAAGCAGTTGCACACCAAGAAGAGGCCGATCCGGATTACCTTCGAGAGAACGAACAACAGCAAGAATGCCGAGATCACTTGGAACGAAGTGCTGTCCAATACGCGCGAAACGTACATCTACCTCAGCTTTCTTCGCCGAAAGTGCGTGTATCTTTGTTCCCTGTGGCTGGCTTTTCTTCTCGAGATGGAGAGACTGAACTTCTGTCGCGGCGAAGAGCGGACAGCTGCGGTGAAGAAGATGATAGCGGACTACATCCTGGAAGGGGGCGCTCACACGCGGTACATGTTCTACGTTTCCCCGCTCCCCGTGTCGAAGCTGGCAGAGCCGAAGGATCTGGAGTACTGTTTGCACAACCTGAAGGTGCAGCTGCGGGACCGCATTCGGAAGCTGACGTGGGATGGCTTTGTCGCCAGTCCCGAGTACCAGTTCATTCGCCTGAACATGAAGACCGTGCTGTACGACCGCCACACGGCGAATCTCTTCTTGGCGTTCCTGATCTCGCGCTCCAGCTACCGCGAGCTGGCGCTCTGGATGGACATCCACTACAAGCTGATGCCGCTGCTGAAGCGCTCGCACTACCCGGAGAATGTGGAGGACGCGTACGACTACTGCTTGGTGAATCTGCTGCTGCCCAACTACGAGGACGACACAGAGAAGGAGCAGCGAGAGCGCGACATCGCCACCATTCTGGAGAAGTGCAGCGTCTTCGCGGAAGCCGAGTCCGTCCTGAAGACGAAGGCGATGTCCTACCTCTCTCCCGACCCGTACGATGCGTTGAGTCGTTCCGTGGTGGGTACGGACGCATTGAATCGTTCCGTGGTGAGTGTGGATGCAGGCGAGATGGAGGATGAGCTGCAGCGCCGGCTTTCGGAGAGCTCGATGGCCTCCGTGGAGGAGCGCGACGGCGACGACGACCATGTGGCGTACTCGGACGAGGAGATGAAGTGCTTGACGGGCACGCTGGACTGTCTGTTCAAGCAGTACTGGGAGAAGCGCTCCTTCTCGCTGTTCCCGTCGCTGTACTACGACGTGATCTCGCAGATCACGCGCAGCGTCAACACGGGCACGTACCTGGACTCCTCGACGCTCGATTTGCTGATCAACCTGCTGGCGTGCATGCAGATCCGCCTGTTCCAGTTCCTTCTGAACGATTCCTACCCCGCCTTCGTGGTCACGGACCTCTTCGAGTACCTCGTCTCCGAGATCCGGTTCCCCAAGGGGAGCACGCTGAGCTTCGCGCGTCTGAAGAAGGCGACGCAGTACGTGGTGGACCGACTGCAGAGCTGCGAGGAGGAGGTGCCGCATCTGCGCAAGTTCATCCAGGGTGGCGTTTGAATGGAGGGGTCACGCGTAGAGTACAGCGAGAACGCCATCGACCTGCTGGACACGACGGTATGGGATGGAGGGAGTGGTGACGACTAGGTGGGTACGGAGGAGGCGACTCCTGAGCCCGTCGTGGAGGCGGCGCTGAAGTCCGCGCTGAAATCGGGAAACAAGAATGAGGTTTCTGTTCGCGCGGAGGACGAGCGAGAGTCGTTCTCGTCAATGGAGAGCATTCAGCCGGTGAGCGTCTGTTGAGGCGATGAGTCCTAGTTGTCGCCGCTGTCCCCGCGGAGTGGAGGTTCCACGGTGAATGTGGAGGGTCGTTCTGCAGTTAATGCGGAGGGTCGTTCAATAGTCAATGCGGAGAGTCGCTCCACAGCTAATACGGAAAGTCGCTCCACAGCTAACACAGAGAGTCGCTCGACGGACGTGCGGTCGTGGATGGCGCAGTCCTTCCGGCAGATCGACCTGCTGGACCTGATTAAGTACATCCAGACGCACCGGAACTTCAGCGTGCACCAGCGCTCGTCCTCGCCCTCCTCGGTGCACCTCCACCAGTACAAGAACCAGACCGTGTTCAAGGCCATCTACTACCGGGGAGACGAGGCGACGCAGAGCGTGAAGGAGGCGGACTCGGTGGCGATCGATCTGGCAGGTGCGTGCTGGTGTTGCAAGTGACGCATAGCGACGGGCTTGAGTTCGCCGGGCAACCCCATCGCGTTCTTCCTTCCCGAGGGCTACCGCTCCTTCGCGTACGCTCCGGACAGCCGCGTGTTCACGTTCCTGCTGGGCGGGACGTCGAACGAGCGCTGGAGCGCCGCGTGCCTGAACGTGTACTACCCGCAGGTAGGTGTGGAGGGAGGGCGTGAGTTGCAGGTAAGTGTGGAGGGAGGGCGTGAGTCGCAGGTAAATGCAGAAACAAAACGTGAGTCGCAGACATGCGAAAGCCTCCGCGAGGCGAAGGACGCTGCAATGGAGACGCGCTTCGTGCCCGAGGGACTGATCCTGCTGTCGCCGTTCAACAACCTGCCCGCGCTGAGGGACCGCCTGCTGGCGTTCCTTCACACGAGCTACGACGACTTCCACCACGCGTCCGCGGAGACGCAGCACTCCATGCTGCTCAACCTGCTGCGGAAAGAGTCGTCGTGTCCCGTTTTCCTTCCCGTTTCCCGTGAGTCGTAGGCGAAGCGGCGCTTCTCCGCGGCGCTGTTCCAGTGCCTGGACCGCCTGCCCCCAAGCAACCGATTTCTCTTTTCCGACAGCGAGGACGAAACGCTCCTGTCCGCCAGTCCCACGCTGAGTCCGAAGCCCGCGTTCTCTCCGCGTCTCATCTCCCCCGCGCTGCCTCCACGGGGCGACAAAACGCTGGACATCCCGCGCGTTCACATGCGCACCAACTCCAACGTGCTTTCGCCCGACGCGTCGTTGAGTCGCCCGCGCAGCGAGGTGACGCCGCACCAGCTCCTCTTCGAGCTGCTGTCGGTCGAGCACGTCCTGGTTCTCGTGCGCGTGCTGCTGCTCGAGCGGAGCGTGCTGTTTGTGTCGTCGCAGTTTTCGCTGCTGACGGCGGTGATGGAGGCTCTCAAGGACTTGCTGTGAGCGTGAGTGCGTGGCGTGAGGAGTAGGCGCCCCTTCGTGTGGTACTACACGTACTGCCCCGTGCTCACCAAGGATATGATGGTGTTCATCAACAGCCCGATGCCCTACATCATGGGAGCGAACAAGGCGTACGTGTATGTGTGGAGGAGGAGGGTGAGCGGTAGATCGATCCAAGCCTTGGAGAATCTGAAGGGCGTGACGGTGGTAAACATTGACGAGGACCACGTGTCGCTGCCGAGCGACCTTCAGGACTACTACACGCTCTTCCCCGACGTGTTGGGCTTCCCGTCGAAGGAACACATTCCGAAGGACATGCGCGACTCGGTGCTGCCTCCTCTCCCTGTGGTGGCTGGGATGGACTTGTACGCGGAGCTGCGCAAGCTGGTGCACCCCGTTCTCTCGTTCGGCGACAGCACGTCGTTTGCGGAGTCTCGCTTTGACAGTGACGCGGGTCGGAGATGAGGTCAGAAGTGATGTGTAGTGAAAGCGGTGTTCCGCTCGTACTTGAGTGGGATGGTTCTCCCTCCCTACGCAGCGACGACGATCATGGTGGAGAAGGAGGAGAGGATATGGATCTTGGACAAGACGGAGTACCTCTCCCAGTATACGGATTTCAATAGTCGTAGGTTTATGCGCAAGTTTATAGAGACTTCCATGTTTTCAGTGTTTTATGTGAATTGCTTTAATTGGAGGTGGTGTGTTTGTTGTGAGTTGTGCGTATTCTCGTGTTGTTGTGAATTGCGTCCTTCTCTCGCTGTTATGAGTATCCATCCATTCTTGCTGCAACACTCACTCGAGTCTTGCTTGTAACTGTGAACGAAAAGAACTGTGCGCAGGCGAATGGAATTGACAGCTGGGCGAAGACGGATATAGTTAAGCGAGGCGTTCCGCTCAATTCATTTCTTTCAATTTGTATCGCATTTATGCAGCAAGTACGCGCGGCGGTGGAAATCAACAGTAGGACCAAGTTCCATTGAAATGGAGTGAACGGCATCCCAGCGGCGTATGCGGTGCTTGATTGTGTGTGATCATAGAGTTGGAACCGAGAGTCCTCTCCCCAGCGATTCCGCAGCGGATGGGATCACAGTTACGTTCCTCCGAAGAAGTGCAAAGAGGAGAGTGGTACCGATGTTGTGATTTGTGGTGGAAATGATGCTGAGCCTGCGAGCGAGGTGCCGGCTGGTGGATATGATTGGATGTGGGAAGATACGAACGACCAAGATGGGAATGCGTCTAATCAATCGTCCTGGCTGGATCAGTTTGATCAGTTGTTCTATGGGACTGGATCGACAAAGGAGGATGGTGCGGGTCAGCAGGAGGATGCGTTGTTTGTGAATGAGAATGATTGTGACGGAGAGAGTGCTTATGTTGATCAAGAGGAAATTGCGTATGTTGATCAAGGCGAGAATGCATGTGTCAATCAAGATGAAGGTGCGTTTATTGGCCAAGACGAAAGTGCGTATGTCACTCAAGACGAAAGCACATTCATTAACCAAACCGGAGAAGTGCTTATGGAGCAAACGAACACCGCTATGGACCCAAACGAGAGTGGAACGACCCTCCACCAACCCTACCCTGCGTATCACGGATATGATCAGCTCCAGCCCGCGCCATCCATGCCCTATGACTACGAGTATGTGGTTCCCGTTGAACAGCCCGCTGGAGTCGCCGCGGAGCAGGCAACGGACCTGTTCAACACGGAGCAGTGCATTCACACCTACAACGTGGTGAACACGGTGGAGGAGATCCACACTCCAGAAGACATCCTCCTGAACCAGTCGCACCTCATGTGTGTGGCTGGAGAGATAACGGAGTACGAGGAGTCGTATCTGCAGCAGCTCATCCTTCAGAAGGACCCGTCGGTGAAGGAGGCGCTGCGACGGTACTCCCTGTGCGTGTTCTGAGTGGCTGTGATGGGTAGAGGAGAGAGCCAGTCGCTGGTGCAGCTGCTGCACGCCCACGACAACGACAGCGAGTTGCTGATGAAGAAGGACGAGGAGTACGCGCAGTACATTGCTGCGAACAACTCGGACGAGTACCGCCGAAGAGTGGTGCAGGACGACGTGATTGAGCAGGAGTCGGTTCCGCTGTCGCATCTGGGCGTGTCCGCGCAGAGCGAGCGCATCGAGTCGCACACGGCGTTCGAGCAAATGTACACGTCGCTGTATGACACGAACGTGAACGCGGTGATTCCCTCCGTCACACCCGAGGAAGCCCTGTGAGGTCGCGCGCGTTGTCTCACGGACAGGAGGAGCAACAGTCTTCCGCCGCTGTTCATGTACAACGACACGCTCTGCGGCATGATTCTGAAGCGCGTGACGTCGAAGAAGATCTTCAAGAAGTGGAACCGCTGCGTGTTCGTCGCGAAGCCGAGCTTCCTGCAGCTGTACCGAACGCCCGTGGAGTGGAAGCAGCAGGGCCCCATCTACTGGCAGACCAACATCCACTCCTACATGGTAACGAAAGGTGAATGGCTGAAGAGTAGCACGCCTCGCCGATTGTGCGCAAGTCCTACGACAACATCCTGGTATACACTTTTGAGCTGCTGGAGAACCCGCGGACAAACGTCCACGTGAACGCAGCGATCCAGGGTGTTGCATTCAGCGTGTCGCTTCCGGGTGGGTCTGGCGGTGGAAGGCTGACGGGTAGTGAGAGAAGTGGCGCTCTTCGGGTCCGCGTACTACGGAATCGTGAAGGCGTTGCACGATCAGTTGGAGGCATCGATTCGAGCGAAGGTGGAGGAATTGGCAGCGGAGCAGTCGTAGTTGTGTTTGTTGGTAGATTCTGTGAAGTGAAGGAGTTGCGACGAGAATTGAAGGAACGAAGCCAATAGGAATCCACTACCACTAAAAGAAGCACAACGAAACGAACAACTCTCTCCATCATTCCATCGCACTAATGCGAATCCATTTCACTTTCCACCCTCACCACTGAATCCCGATCCACTCCAGCCACACAACGAAAGCTCAATCCAAGTCCATTCTCCCATTCCCCACGCTCTTCCTCCCTTCGCTCAAAACAGGAACAGCAAATCGAATGCAAGTCGAGAATGCAAGGAACCCCTTCCTCACACCAAAACACTTCGGATACCCGAATTCGGGTCGATTTTGACAGGATGCACATTGCTTTGAGTAGTCCAGTAATCGTGTTTCTTTGGCCGTAGCAATGTTCCTTGTCAATTGGTTTTATGATGTGTTGTACTATCTTGGTACGGAGCGGAGGGACTGCGAATGATTGTGTAGGCTTGTACCAGAAGAGTGGAAAGCTGCTTTTCTTGGGTCTCGATAATGCGGGAAAGACTACCCTCCTTGACGTTTTAAAGCAGGGAAGACTGGCTGTCCACGAGCCTACACTCCATCCCAGTGCGTCGCGAATCTGCAGTAGTGATGCATAGACTCTGAGGAACTCGAAATTGGCAAAATCAAGTTCAGAACGTTCGATTTGGGTGGTCACGAGAGTGGTTAGTGTTTCGTTCCGCAAAGTCACTGCGTAGCCAGAAAGCTGTGGAAGGAGTATTTTGCGAAGGTGGACGGCGTGATCTTCCTCGTAGACGCCGAAGACAAGGAGCGTTTCCCCGAAGCGAGACAGGAGCTGAGCGTAGTGCGTTGAGTGCGCGCGTCATGGATAGGAGTTGCTTTCGGACGAGGAATTGGCGAACGTTCCTTTCGCCGTGCTGGGCAACAAGATCGATCTCCCCGGAGCTGCGTCTGAGCAGGAGTTGCGTATCAACTTGAATTTGGTGGATACGTTCGGAAAGGATGTGGGTGGTGCGAGATGGCGTTGAGGCGTAGAACTTCGACAACCCATCTGGCGTGCGCCCTGTCGAGCTGTTCATGTGCAGTGTGGCTAAGCAGATTGGTTATACGGACGGTGAGTTGAGGTGGTGTGTGTGACGTGTAGCCTTCAACTGGATTTCAAAGTTCCTTTAAGTAGACAAGTGGCTTTTGTAGGGGTGTTTGTTTGAGGTGCGTTCTTTCTGATTGTATTGTGGTGTGCTTTGTAAACGTGTGGCGCGTTTCCATCTGTGTTAACGCGTTCGAGAGTGGTATGACTCACTTCCAGACGAGTTAACCCTTCCCGAAATGACTCACCACTCCCACACTAACACTTCAACTCATTTGAACTCCCAACAAACACAACTACTACGCTACACTCTTGAAAACCACGTCCTCTTCCTTGATCGATCGGATGGCAACGGAACTCGGCAGCTCCACACTCGCGCTTCCCGGCCCCTGCTCGAACATGTAGCTGGAGGCAATCGCCAGCTTGGTTCCGTCGCGATTGAACGCCAAGCACACCACGCCCGGTGTGTAACTACGCGTGAAGCGAGAACACGAAGCCCACTTCGTGAAGTACGCCAACCGCTTCTTGGCGACAGCGTCCCAGATGCTCACCGATCCATCGGAGCCGCCCGTGGCGAAGGAGCCGTATCTACTCGTGAGCTTGCCGCCCTTCTCCCACATGGGATGCACCGCGATGGCGTTCACGGGGTAGATCACTTCCGCGCCGAAGGCGTCGGGCTTCCGGTGGCAGCGGAAGGAGAAGGGCTTGTTCGCCGCCGACTCGGCGAGGAACTCGACGCCCGCTCTGCCCTCGATGCTGCCCACGACGTATCCCGAGCCGTCCAGCAGCGCGCGAATGCAGCGGAGGTTGAACTTGAGCAGAGACTCACGCAGAACGGGAGGCGTTGTCAACGAGTGGAGGTTGCACACTGCGATCTGGCGGTTCTCAAGGGCAACGAGAAGATTGCTATACGTGAGAGGGGGAACGCGGACGCACCCATCCCTCGTAACGTCCATCGCGTACACCTTTCCGGGAAGAGAGTACACGTGAAGCGGGGCATTCTCCGCCTCGGTGTTGACGTCCCATACCTTCACCGCATTGTCCCAGCCGCCGCTCACAACCCAATCTACGGGTGAGTGCGTGAAAGACGGGAATACGAAGGGAGGGGATGTACTGCACACAGCTGACAGCAGCGTGGTGATAGCCAAGGATGCGCTCTTGCTTCTTGTGGAAATCATATCTGCGACTCACTCCAAAACGACACAGATACATTTTAACGGCGCACTCCAGGCCACCGAGACAGACCGTGTCGGCATCGATCACGGCGCAGGCGAGAACGGCGGTTTTGTCATAGAATCGGTTCAGCAACTTGCTCTTGTCTGTGTCATACAAGGACACAGTCTATGCAATCAATGGAAAGCGAGAGGGGCGACGCCATCCCAGGAAGAGCACGCGAGCAGATTGGAAGCACTGGAGAACTGAAGACACGACACACTATCGGTAGGCGGATTGTCAAGTCGGAATTCTTCCATCGAAAGGGGATGATTGAAATGGAAAGAGCGCGAATGCTCTCCCCGCGGTCCCCACTGTGGAGAGAAGGACGAGAGGTGCACGGAGGGAGTGGAAGGAAGCCTGTTGAAGAGTGCCCAAAATCGGGACGATTTGGTGTGCTCGTCCGTTTTCACAAACAGCAACGAGATGGAAGATAAGAAGGAGAGCAAGGAAGTGGTGGAAGAGAAGAAGAGCGAACAGCCCGTTTCGAAAAAGAGAGAGCATAAGTCTGGTGGTTCTTCTGTAATGCTGTTTGGGGTGTGTCATTCGTTGTAGCACCACGGGGGCAAGAAAATGAAAATGGGAAAGGCTGTCAAGAGGTGGGTGCTGCGAAGAGGAGTAAGGGTTGTAGGATTCAGGCGGAACTGACGGACATTATGCTGGACCCTCCGTGTGGAATCCTTGCGGCTCCAAAGGATTCAAATATGTATGCTCTTGGTTGGTGGTGAACGCGTAGATATGAATGGGAAGCGCGACTGAACGGCCCGAAGGATACGCCCTACGAGGGCGGCGTCTTCTTCCTGGATATTCACTTCCCGGAGGATTATCCGTTCCAGCCCCCCAAAGTGCGGTTTCGCTGCAGCGTTCACGTGTAGATTACATTCAGAACCCGCATCTACCACTGCAACATCAATTCCAACGGAGTGATTTGTTTGGACACGATTAAGAACAACTGGTCGGCAGCACTGACCATCAGCAAGGTGCTTCTGACGATCATGCAGCTCCTGAGCGAGCCGAACCCAGCAGACCCGTTGGTGAAGCCGATCGCGCACGAGATGCTCACGTCTCCCGAGACGTACTTCAAGACGGCGCAGGAGTGGACGAAGAAGTACGCGTCGCCAGAGCTGACGGAGGCCAAGTGTCCTGTTTGTAACAAACACGCGAATTGTGTTTCGCACCTAGTTGTTCTTCTTCTCCTCCGTCACTTCGTACTCGGGCTGTCTTCTCTGCTACACGTGAACGCGAGGGACAAATCTTACGCAGCAGCAGTGGTAGAGCAGCGTCACGATCACGCCAACCAGCGCTCCACTGCCCATCAGGACGAAGCAGGTGGTGAAGGGATTGGTGGCGAGATACCTTCCGGCCTTCTGAGACACTTCCTGGCAATGAACCCAATGAGCAACCACCTACTTCCATTTTCTTCTCAAAGGCGGAGGGCGGATGAGGGCACCTCTTCATATCCTGGTGCTTGTATCCCTCGAGCGCGTAGGTCTTCAGGTCCTCGAGTTCGCGACCTCCATCGTACTTGGCGTACTTTCCCTAGCGATGAAGATGCCGTAGGAGACTCAAACGTCCTTGAAGTAGATGAGCGTGGGGAAACCCTCAATGTTGTAGAGCTGGGAGAGAGCGTTGTTGGCGGTGGCATCCACCTACGAGTTGTAACGCAAAGGAAGAGTTACCTTGGCGATATTGACCTCTCCATCCACCTCGTCGGCGAGATTCTCCCACACGGGGGCCAGCTTCTTGCAATGACCGCACCACTACAGGATCAAGGGGAAGGCATTCAAGATTGTACAGGAGCGTAGAACATGACGAACCAGGGTCCCGTGGTGGAGCCGGTGGTCATTTGTGTGCGCGCCTCGAAGGTGTCATCGTTCAGTTCCACCAGCTCTGCGAATGAGTTCGTGAAATGGAATCAACCTGACGTGGCAAAGCAGAAGAGCAACAGAGCAGCAATAAAACTAGAGAATAAGCGGGGTTTGCGTGGTACGTACGCCTTCATCGTGTAGAAGATAATGATTCTCGAAGAGGAAGGATGCTTGGGGTAGCCCACGAATTGCAATGGATGTGATGATTTCGGATTTGAAGGAGTGTAAGAAACAGAGGATACTACATGTGGAGGTGATTAAATGGAGAGGAGAGGGTGATTTGAAGGAGAGGAGGGTTGATTTGAAGAGAAGCAGAAGTAGATTTGATGATGAGGAGACACAAACGATACCCAGGCACAAGAAAAGACAGGCAAAAAGACGCACGAAGGAGAACCATTACACCTCCGGCAACTCCGAAACAAGCGCCAAGCTCTGCTGCAGGTGGTGCATGTCATGACGAACCAGCGACTGTATTTCGCCCACACTCATGTCGGAGTCGTCATCCGACCTACACCTCACTCACACACCTCGCTCTGACGACACGCGCATGAAATCCCAGGAGAAGGCAAACGACCGGCTGTGGACGGGGATGAACCACTACGGTGAACGGAGACAGTGAGACGTACGATCCACGGCGAGTCGTCCATCACGCTGCACCAGTTCTTGCGATAGGGAACGCGCACGCACAGTCGTCGGGGAGGGCGCGACAGCAGTTGCCGGAAGCAGGACGTGGACTCGAGGGTCGTTTTGTCGTGAAGCACCAGCCACAGGTGGAATCCGCCGAAGAAGAAGAGACACAGCGAGACGCTGAACGCCATCAGCACGCTACGATGAAGACGGAGAGGAGCAACTACGCTACGACGGAAAGCGGTTTGAATGTCGTGGCAGAGGAGGGATAGAACACCATGATGATGTCGTACGAGGACAGCGTCGTGTCGAGGCAGCCCAGCCACGCGTAGAGAAGGAAGAGGACAAAGAACTTCTTGTTCGCGTATCCAATGCAGTTGCACAGCCAGGGACAGTGATGATCCATGTTCACGACGCACATCTGCGAATGAGAGAAGAGCAAAAGCACGACCTTGCAGATACTGCAGTGATGGCACCGCGGCGGCTTCTTCTGATTACACTTCTGGCATATCCTCAGTTCCTCGTAGCCAAAGAGTTGCTCGTAATCCCGAATGTAGCTCTCCGTCACTCGACCGGGATCTACGATTGAGGCGGGAAAGAGGGGGTACGCGTAAAGACGCAAGCGAAGTAGCTCCAGACGCACAGCACATAGCACCACAGGAAGAAGAGAAGATGGGCGTAATTGAGAGTGGTTTGGAGAGATGTGGTGGAATCTACCGATAATGCCCTCATATGATTGCCACTGGATATGGCGGGGATGTGGTAGGATACTACGGGGACGAATTCGAGAACGATGAAGGCGATGATGAGAAGACCCGGAATCGCCGATGCAATTCGAATGGTCTTGCTACTGGTTAGAGGAGGGGAAGAGACATGACTAAGGACTGAACATGGGGTCTTTTGCAAAGCCTTATTTGACTGAAGGGGTTGGAATGAGATGGGAATGCCGCTTGGGGAAGGGAGGTGTTGGAGCAAGATGAAAGGGATATGAGCCTTCTTGGAAGGAAGGGGTCATGAAAAGGGTTGTGCTAGACGCTATTTCGGGGAGTGAGATGGAAGGATGGATAGGAAGGGATTGCTGAAGGAGCCCCATGGAAATCGTCGTGTTTAGTGATCGTGCCCAGTTTACACTATTTGAAACATGGATGAAATGGAAGCATTGAAAGATAATCGTCGCGTGTGTTCTGAGAGTGATTTGCTGCAGACAGAAGGAGGACGAGACAGTGAGGGGTATTCGCGCAATGTATGCATGATTCGCTTGGATTACCGCTAGTTCGATTCGTTATTCTTGGAAACGAGGGAGTGGAGTGTGGATGACAGTGAGATGGGAGCGGAGCGACTGGTTCTTTTGCGCAAGTTGAACGAACGGATGGAGAAGTTGCAGGTAGTGTAATTACTTAATCTTTCCATTAGAGAGAGGTTTCCATGCTACAGAAGGACATTAAGGTGCTCGCAATCCAGCAGGTGTATTACGAGGATCAGAATCAAATCTTGACTGTGCAGTAGTCGTGGTTGCGAGGCTGTGATTTGCAGATTGAATCGAAAGAAGAACGAGATCCACGAGCTGCACCTGCAACTCATCAGTGCAAAGAGCGAAACGGATCACTTGCGTGCGTGGGTGCGAAAGCATCAGCGAACGGAACCCTCCGTGCTGGATCAGTTGCCTCGTCGTTTGGGGTTGATGGATAGACTCTCTTCACAGAAGGAGGAGTTGCAGGAGCAGCTTCGCATGCAGCAGAAGGAGGTGTACTCGCTGCAGCAAGAGTTGTACCATGTGTCGCGCGCGTACCACGTGTTGCAGGAGAAGGTGGAGTTGAGGGTGTGTGTTGAGGGGTAGAATGCCTCGCTGTATAGGGTCGTGAATCCGCTTCCGGTGTTGGGTTCTGGTGAAGTTCATTCTCGTATTGGTTCTCGTGAAGATCATTTTCGTGCTGGTTCTCATTCTCGTGCAGACTCTCACGAAACTCATTCTCGCACGAACTCTCACGATACTCACTCTCGTGCAAACTCTCATTCTCGCACGAACTCTCATTCTCGCACGAACTCTCACGATACCACCCCCAAGAAGAAAAGGAAGAACTGGTGGAGTCGGTTCTTGCAGCTGTTCAAGAAGAAGAAGAGGATCCAAAACCCTCTCTCAGTCAGCGAGGAGTTTTCTCAGCCCTTCGACTCGTCTTACACAACCAAGGAGGGCTTGCGGCTGATGAAACGCCCGTCCATTCCGCTGAGCTACTCCACCATCAGTCTTCCCACGGCGCAGCGCGGCTCCGCGAGTAAGAGAACGTCGTTGGATGGGATTCACTCGGATATAACCTCGTACCCATCGGGAGAGAATTCAAGTGGCATGACGTGGCGTGTTTGTTGGATATGAGCGTGCATTGGAAATAAGAGAATCAATAACACGCACTGAATCAGAGCAACGCAATACGAATCAAACACGCACTCCATTCAAACAATCAAACACTTCCCTCCCCCAACCCGCAAAACCAATCAGCACGCTCTCGAATGGAACAATCGGAGATCATTCAGGAGATACCAGCGCTGGTTCTGAAGAATCTCATCGATCGCTCTTATGACAAGCGAAAAGCGGCTGCCGGCGAGATTGAGAGTATTGTGCACCAAATGCACGTACGCCTTCCTTCCTTCCCCTCTCCTTCTAGGATGCCGGCGACACGGAGCGTATACGGAAGATCATCCGCGTGTTGACAGATACGATTCAACAGGACGTCAACTCGAACAGTATCAAGGGCGGATTGATCGGCCTGGCGTCATGCGGTATCGGCGTTGGAACGGACATCATAAACTACATTTCCTTCCTCCTTCCTCCCATTCTCGATTGTTTCGACAACGAGGATACGCGCATTCGCTTCTATGCTTGCGAGTCGCTGTACAACATTGTGAAGGCGGCAAGAGGCGGCATTCTGACGTTTATCAACGAGATCTTCAGCAGCTTGTGTGAGCTGTATGCCGATGTGGATGTTGAGGTGAAAGAGATATCCTGCATTGCCACTGCATACACTTCCTTCACGCTAGGGCGCATCCCTGCTCGACAAGCTGCTGAAGGAGATTGTCACGGAGACGCAGTCCTTCGACGTGGAAAAGCTGATTCCGCTGATGGAGCAGTACATAAGCGATACGAGTCCGCATATCCGTCGGCTGCTCATTTCGTGGATTGACGTGATGGACAATGTGCCCGGCATCGACATTCTGGACTTCCTTCCTGGCTTTTTGGAAGGACTGTTTGACATGCTGAGCGACCCTCACCGCGAGATTCGCCAAGTCCGGGTTCACGCGCGTCATTACGCGTAGGAGTCCGACTCGCTGCTCCAAACGCTTCTATCGGAGATCAAGGAGAGCAACCCCGGCGAGGTGGACACGAGCACGATGGTGGGGGTCTGTGGCGCGCGTGAGGCGTAGATGACGACGATCATCCTTCAGAGCCACAACAAGGACAAGTTCATTCGACTGACCGCCGTTTCGTGGATCCGCGAGTTCGTCCTGGTGAGCGAGGAGTGGGGCCTCCCCTACAGCCAGCTGTTCGACGCGCTGCTGCCGTGTCTGCTGGACGAGGAGGAGGAGGTGGAGCAGGCGTCCAACGCGGCGTGCGAGGATTTGATGGCGAACGTGGGGTTGCTGCGAGGAGGTGATGTTTAGTTCGTGAAGTGCGACTACTGCGACGAGCTGAGCGCGCTGGCGACGCTGGTGTGCAACGGGCTGTCCTACCCCTCCAAGCGCGCGCGCCTGGTGTGTCTGCACTTCACCTCCATCCTCCTCACGCACTCGCCCGCGGCGTCCTCCGGGTCGTCGTTCTCGCTGTCCCTGTTCCGGTCGAGCCTGCTGCAGGCGATCACGGACAACCACGACGAGGTGATCGAGGTCGCCGTGAAGGTGCTGCTGCAGTACGCGCAGCGCATGGACGACCTCGAGGGCGTGCTGCGCGACGTCATTCGAGTGAGTTTGTCGGGAGGGAGTGAGACGAAGATTCTGCAGGAGTCGACCGAGGTGATGGAGAAGCGCGGCTCCTTTCTGCTATGCATGCTGTGCAAGTACGAGGAGTCGACGACGGTGTACCCCACCATCGCGCGCATTCTTCGCGTAGGCGTGGGAGCGGACGCTGAGTCGTAGTCGATGGAGGACACCGCCTTCGCGAGTCTTCTGGTGCAGCGCCTGGTGCAGATCCTGCTCACGCGCGAAGAGACACTGTCGATGCGCAACACGCTCCGTGGGTGTCTCTTCTACACTCGCTCTCCCTCTGCGGAGGCCATCGCGTTGTATGACGTGCTGTAGGTGTCAGGAGGAGGCGTGAGGGGGTAGATACGAGTCGTTTTGTGTGAACGCGGTCGCCGCGCTGTGTTTGTGCTGGTTCGTGGAGGATTACCCTGTTGCAGAGTACATTGCAGCCTCGCTGAGCAGCCAGCCACTCTCCGCGTCCTTCCTGCTTCGCGCGAATGAGTTGCTGCTGCTTCTCAACACGCCGGTGTTTCAGCATGTGCGTCTCCATTGGATGGATGTGCGGAATCCGACCTTTCTGGCTATGCTACGGAGCATATATGGGTTTTTGATGCTGCTGCCGCAGAGCGATGCGTATAATGGGATTCAGAACCGTCTTTCGAGTTTGACATCGTTGTATTATGTGTTACGTGGAGAAGAGGAATACTGTGTTTGTTGTGAGACGCTGTGTGAGATCGGAGAACAGGAAAGAGAACGGTGACGGAAGGGGAAGAGTTGATTGGAAATAAGGAGAGAAAACAGAATAGAGGGAAGAGAAGTGCAGAGGAGAAAGGAGAGAACATCTCTCTCAACTGTGGAATGAATTTGAACCAATGAAACCGTATGCCAAAAGAGAATCTCGCAATGGAAGAAAAAGATAGCGAAAATGGTATCTACTGTTTCCCCGTTTCGCTCTTTAACTGAAAACACACAAAACAATTCGTTAGACACGGAAAATGAGTAATGGAGAACAATATGAGCTTAGACAGAGGATAGGCAAGGGGTAGGCTGAAAATCATGTGTTTCATTGGTAGCAGTTTCGGTGCTGTGTATGTGGCCTTAAACAAGGTATCGAACGAGTTGGTTGCAGTGAAGCGTATTCCACTCCCTCCCAACGCAGGTCCCTTGAATGAGCCGGAACTGCTTAAGAGCTGTCAGTCTGGATTTGTTGTTCGTTATTATGACGTGGTCCGCAAAGATAACGAGATATGGGTTTGCATTTGTGATTTGTGTGATAAGCAGATTGTGATGGAGTTTTGTCGATGCGGTTCCATAGGAGGGTACATACAGAGTGAGAAACGACGGAGTGAAGAGGTATTGCGCGACATCGTGAGTTGTATTCTCCTTGGCTTGTCCTATCTGCACAATAAGAAAGTGATACACAGAGTAAGTGCTAAGGTGATAGCTGAGCAGTAGGATATCAAGCCGGATAACCTGTTGCTATCTGAAAGCGGTACAGTGAAGGTTGGCGACTTTGGGCTGGCAAAACAATTGGAGGAGTCCTACTCCATGAAGAATACGAGTAGTGGTACAGCGATGTACATGGGTCCAGAAGCGTTTGATGAACCATGCTTGAAGAGCGATATTTGGTCTTTGGGAATCAGCGTGTATGAGATGGCTGAGGGCAAGAATCCATTGGCTGAATGTAGTGATCAAGGTGAAATTATGGGCACGGTGTGTGGGGAAGATCCTATTTCCCTCCCATCAAACTGGTCTCCAGAACTGCGCGACTTCGTGAGCAAGTGCTTGGTGAAGGATGTTAATGAGCGAGCATCGGCGGATGAGTTGTTGAAGGTGGGCGTTTCTTAGCATTGTAACAACTAGCACCCCTTCGTGAAGGATGCCGTGGAGCGAATCAGGCAGAGGGGCAACTCCTCGTTGCTGTTCCAGCTAGCCCAACAGACCATTGACAAACCCCTGGTCATCGGAACTACCGTACCACGCAGAATACTGGGATTCATCGATCTCACTTCATCGATCACTCCCAATAACATACCTTACGAGTGCAGACTCGGAAGCTGCTTTAAGAGGTGAGTGTACGGGGAATTGCTGAAGTACAGAGAGTCCGATACCATCAAGTATGTTGAAGATGAAGCAAACTGTGCTGTCACGGTGATGCGAGTGGCTGGTAAAGAGATAGAAAGAGCCGCCGAGGTTTTGGGCACGTTACAGAGCTACTCTTTTCCATTCTTCATTACGATCCGTGACATGAAAATGGAGAATGAAAAACTATGTGTACGAGTCACTTCTTGGGATGAGTGCGTAGGTGAGCATGGAAGCCTGTGACTACGGCTCCCTCCAATCGTTGCTCGAAACGCAACTCAGCGAGAACGCAGTGCAATTCAACGAGAACACAGCGCAATTCAACGAGAACACAGTGCGATTCACTGAGAAGACAGCGCGATTCACTGAGAAGACAGCGCGATTCACTGAGAACACAGTGCAATTCACTGAGAACACAGTGCGAGAGATCCTCTCCTGCGTTCTCCTGGGATTGGAATCCCTTCGCAGCGTGTTCATTATTCACGGCGTATTGTTTCCTCCCTGTTGTAACGGCGTAGAACATCAACCCCGACTGTCTCTTCCTCTTCCAGAGCGGCGTGGTCAAGATTGGCTGGTTTGGAAGCATGCAATGTGTTGACCACGACGGTTCTGTGCGGGATGTGACCCAGGGAGTTTCACTCTATTCTGCTCCCGAGTGTCGTGAGAATAAAACCTGTATGAAGAGCGATGTCTGGTCCTTTGGCATGGTCGCGCTTGTGTTGGCTGAGGGTTTGCATGTGTTTGTGAGTCGAGCGAATGTTGCCAGCAAAGAAAGGCTGGATTCTCTCCCGGCTGCCAGATGGTCGTCGGCGTTCGTTGACTTTGTGCGCATGTGCTTGGTGGAGGACGTGGATCAACGCGCGTCGGTAGACATGCTGTTGAAGGTGAGTGTTGTTATGTGTTGTGACGTGTAGCATCCGTTCGTGAAGGACGCTGTGGAGCGAATCCGAAACCAAGGCAGCTCTTCCATTCTTTGTGATATGGCGCAGCAGAATCACAATGGGCAACAAGTAGTAACGGAGCTCAACACCATTGAGGATTGGGATAAAGTGAACCAGAGTGTGGAGTCGATTATCATCGCAGCCAACAGCATGAACGGCGAGAACTTGAAGGGGCTAGACTTCACGGACTGCAAGAACCTGCGATTAGTGACGGTGGGAGATGACTGCTTCATGCATGTGAATACGCTGAAGCTGATCGGAATGAAGAACCTGGAGAGTGTGATGATCGGAGAGAACTGCTTCACGAAGGAGAGGAACAAGTCTGGGAAGGATCCAAAGCGTCACTTCGAGTTGAAGAGCTGCCCTTCATTGCGAGAGTTGAAGGTGGGTCGCTACTCCTTCTCCGATTACACTGTGTGCGAGATCGATGATGTGAATGCGTTGGTAACGATTGAAATTGGCGAGTTGAATGCGGACAGTTACAACTTCCCCTTCGCTTCACTCCAGTTGAGGGGTTGGTGGGATGCGAAGGGCGATCATCCATAGGATTGCCCAAACTGAAACACCTCCTATTTGGGGGTTGCGCCTTCCGTTGTTCATCCCGTATTGCGCTTAAAGGCACACTTGCACCTGCTGTATAACGGAATAGACCTTCCTTCGCTGGAGGCACTTCAAACGGGCAACGAAGCGTTCTACATGACGCAGTCCCTGGAGTTGAGGAGTACTGCATGTGGAGACGAGATCATGTAAAGGTATGCCTTCCCTCACTACACTCGGCATTGGTAGCAGTTCCTTCTATCGCTGTTGTTACGTTGCATTTGAGGGTGAATTGATCCTGCGTTGATTAACGGAATAGACCTGCCTTCGCTGGAGACACTTCAAATGGGCACGAACGCCTTCGCATTCAACTGGGGAGATGGAACGACTCTGCTCATGAGAAGTCGCTGCGTTTTCAGAATTGAATGCATAGACCTTCCCAGTCTCACAACTCTCACCACTGAGGGCGACGACAGTTACACCTTCCGTCATGCACATCAAGTCATCCTCGACAGTGATTGTGATTTGACAGCGGTGATGCGTAGATATGCCAAACCTCACTACGGTTGTGCTAACAGGGAATGCCTTTATGAACAGGATGAAAAGAAGGGCAGTTCCCGATAATATTGGCGCTCTTGCAGATCACCCGAATTTGCAATAAGACGTGTTTGTTAAGAGCAAGCGTTGGCGTAGTGTTAGCGTAGCGTTCGGGGAGGATGGACGTGCATTTGGAGTGGAGGGGGAATTGTGCTGGTGCTGTTATTGTTGAGAAGGGAGAAGTCGAATGTTGGGGGTAGAAACACGGAATGTTGGTTCTCCGGAATCACTGAGTTCGTTGGGTGATTAGAATGGATGAGGCGCGTGAATTAGTAGCAAGGAGGTGAAGACGAAGCGAATTCGGATTGTGTTAGACAAGAATGGAATGGGAGTTGAGTTTGGATTTGTAATCACGGCAGGCATAGTTCATTTGAAATGGAGAATATTCACGGATGGAGACAAGTGATGTGCAAACGAAATGCTAATGTCGATTCTCTCTTCGACCCTTCTCGAGTCCAAACTGCCCTATAGGTGCCCTAAGGGTACTTAACCCTGTGAGTAATGTTTTGAAGTTACATGGTGGAAAAGTGGAAGAGTGGCGCGTATCTTCAAAGACGAAGTAGCGATGTTGACTTGTCTCATCGCTTCAATTCTTCGCTCTCACTCCACACCTCACCAAACCGGGACATATGCACCTCGTTTATGTGCGGCGCATCGC
>ERZ1106948.211-NODE-211-length-29470-cov-34.669454_pt1 | contig 29470 bp, 48 predicted proteins | sample MGYA00403673_ERZ1106948 | MGnify/ENA primary metagenome ERZ1106948 (study PRJEB35170, sample SAMEA104062409) | human gut metagenome | biome: human gut; feature: human-associated habitat; material: faeces | place: Denmark | collected 2012-05-07 ...
TGAGACTTGCCTAAAACGCGGTGAGAGGGTGCTCGTTATCGTTGAGAGGGGCTGAGAATGCTTTCCAGACACAACACGTACCAATAGCCATTCTGTTGCACAACAATATGACGAGAGGCGGGGAAGCCACAAGTATAGAATACCCATCTACCGGAGGATATGTCCCATTCGGGTTGGTTCGATTCAAGGATTCTCTATTGTCGGGAATGCAATAGGGACAAACCATAACAATGACTTTTCTCCGCTGTGTGAGGCGATTTCGAGTAGAATCGGTGAGTTTTGAATTAGACGAACAAACAGAGAGCCACAGTGTAAAGAGATGAAGAAACAAGAATGGAAGGAAGTCCCGTCATTCCTGAGCAAAGCGCACATGGTAGACGATGAGGCGATTCAGATAGTCGTAGTTACTCAAGAACTGAATCATGACGTACTCCGTATCACATGTTTCGATGCGAATCGTCTATTCGGTCATACTTCATTCGAATAGCACACCTGCTCTGTGCTCACGTCATCGAGATACACAGGCTCTCCCACTTGCGAGTACTTTTTGCCGTCCGAACTGTTCATTACGCGCAGCTGCTACAGAATTAGGTATAAACGAGGGAACAACGGAGCAGGCAAAACCGCCCTGGAAAGTGATATGGATGGTGTTAAATTGGACGGCTGAAGCGAAGTGAAACTTTAGTTTCTGTGGACACGGCTACCATGAGATGAACAGGAAACCACTACCGTATCGCAATACCAGTATGTCAGAGGATCTCCATCGAGTACGGCACTCGCTTTACGAAGTTCGTCGTAGTGCCTCTTTTCACAGGAACCGCTAGAGATGAAACAGGACGCTCGCCTCTCACGATACCGTGCAGCGAACTCCCTCCATCGAAAAGACACAAATGGATAGTGTTTTCTACCGGACTAGTATTCTGCTTCCATCGTGAACGTTCCTCCTCCTCCTTTCCCTCTGGGTGTCTGAGTGGAAAATAGTACAATGACTTCCTTTGGAGCAGCGCTCGTTCGACCTGCCGTGTTTCTCGTCCTCTTTCTGTTTGCGGTGCGGATTCCGTTTAATGGAATGACACCTAGTTGCTCTGCAACCATAGCACCCTGGAGTATGTGACTGGGGTTGGCTCCTACTCCAGTGACCGTGATTCGAATGTCAGTCTTTTGCTTGTGTTCATTATATACAGGGCGTGGTAACGGTGGAGAATAGTATGAGACAATCGTCCCGTTGGTATTTGAAGTGTATGTATACACTCTCCGTATCATTACTCTAGCTGCTCTGAGTACATCTGACGCAATTACATCGCACTTTACCGATTTCAGAGCACCCTCGGCGAATTCAACAAAGGAGGATGGGGTGACTGAAGGCGGTGAAGAGATCACTGAGGTTGGAGACTACAGTGACGATAAGGAGAATGAAGTCGCGGAAGAGGACTTCAAGGAGGATGAGACTGCGGAGGATTTCAAGGAGGAGGGTGATTCCTCTGAAGAATCGGAAGAGAGTGGCGCGCTGTCTTCTCCCAATACCACTTCCCGCGATGCTTCATCCAGTGGGAAGGCCAAGAATGGCGCATCAGCGCGTAATCGGAGGTCTGGCAAGAAGAGGAAGAATCCGCACATCGACATGGTGCTCTCCATTCCTCCCAAGACCTTCGTGCCTCGCCAACACCCCTTCGAGCTCGTCCTATTCACCACGGCGGAATCGGCCAAGGCACCTCCTTTCCCGCCAAGTCACCCGTAGAACTACGGCATGTACAAGATCAAGAACGTGATTCGCATGCTGTCGCTCTTCCAGCTCCTGTTCCCCATGAAGGCCGTGGTGTTTACCAACACCGTCCAGATCCGCCGAGTCGCCGAGCGCGCTGGACTGATGGTGGTCCGCAACTACAAGTCCTCGTGACGCGGGGGCCTGATGCGTAGAACGAACCCGTACAAGATGCCGTACATCCGTGACATGTTCGTGACGGCGAAGAAGCTGTTCGATTCCAGCTACTACGGGTACATCAACAGCGACGTGCTGCTTTCCTACCAGATCTTCGACGTCATCAAGATCCTTCGCTACAACGCCTTCATCGGCAAGCTCGGTCCCAATGTGCGTTCAGTGGTCCTTGATAACCGATAGCACGAGATCGCCGGCAGAGTGCACGAGGTTGCCAAGTACAACCTGATCGACGACAAGACGCTGCGCGGCTACATGAACGACCTGAAGGCGGCGACCAAGGTCATGCGCCCGCTGCGGAACCAGCACTCTGCGGTGGGGTGTGGGGTGTGGGTTGAGGCTTAGGACTACTTCATTTTCCCGTTCGCCACCAACTTCACGGCGATGAGTCCGGCGGTGATCGGGCGCATTAAGATCGATAACTACCTGCTGTCGCTGCCGCACGCGGACCCGAAGTATGACAAGGACGCGGATGTCGCGACGAGTGGCGGATTGATTGATGTGTCGGACTATGGTAGGAGAGACGCGCTGTTGTGATGTGCAGTCATGGGGATTCATTTAGGACGAGACGGCTATGTCCACAGGATCAAGAGAGACCGACTGACGGAGGAGGATGTGAAATGGAATGTACCCTACTTGCCCAATATGTTCAAGAGTCGCGCGTCGCTGGTCTATGCAGATTACAAGTTCCGTAAGCGATTGGCGCCCGTGGTGACTCGTAGCGAAGAATGACTGCTTCAAGAAGTTTTGATTGGGCGCACTTGTTGCAAGAAACAACCGTATAATACAAAAGCGGAAAAGGGAAGGCATTCACCTTGCTGAAAACAACAATCAACCCACCGGAGAGAAACGATGCTTCCTGTGTACCACTGCATCACTTCCGGCGGAATAGACTCGACACGATCGGACACGATTTGCACATCGCGTATTCTACCGATCTCCTTCACAACGTACGCGTCGCACTGCTCGAGCAGGTGTCTGTACTTCTCCCAATTCTGGCGACAAAACAGGAGAATGACGAGACCTTTGAAGCAGAGGCGGACATGAGGCTGGTAGAAGAACCCCACATCTTGCGGAGAATTGTAGTTTATAGAATCATAAATCCACTGAGGTGTCAGAATCAGGGTTTCTGGAGAGAGGATGTGAAGACGACGGATCATCGGCGTCTGAAAGGAAGAGACGACATAGCACTGCTTCGACGAAGCCTGTATCTTGTAGAGAATCATGGTATCCATGGAGTGCGTGACGGACGACACTTCGCCTCCGTAGGAGAGAATGCAGTCCGAGAGGAGACGCAGCTCATAGCTATCCATCAAAACATGTTCAATGCTTTACGGGTTTTGAATGCATAGCAGAAACAAGGCGTCCTAGACATGACGGTCAACAACGGAACCAACTCGAAACGAAATGGGGGAGTGCGGATTTTGAATCAAGGGAAGGGGAGGAAGGAGGGAGTCACAGAACGGGATGCTCTGGAAGTGCGATGGAGTCCACTTGGTCCGTGTTGAAATGGCACTCCAAAAATCGCATTCACGGACGACGACCGTTCCGTCTGAAGTCATCCTATAATGAAACGAGACGATGGGACGTACCCCTTGATAGGAACGGCGTCCTTGCAGTCGTCGGCAACAACGATGTGCGTAGCAGCATGCGAGTCGTCATACAGAACGATTCCCCCGAAGTGGAGAATGGCATCTTCCAAAACTGAAAACCGTTCTTGGCTCTCCGTAATCACCAGGAATAGGCACCGTACAAACAACGCAAAGGGGCTAATGCTGTACCAATCCTAGAAGTGATGACGAAAACGGGAAGCTACATAGGGAAGAATTGTGTTGCATTGAAGACAATCCACTATCCAATCGGGAGAGATAAAGGAAATGGAGTCGTTTTCATTGCATCGCCTCCTTAGCATCGAGTACTCTTCTGGTGTTCCAACAACGATGCTGACGTCGTCGGTAAATAAGGAATGTACAATTCCCCCATGTTGAGCAATGAGCTGAGAAAGAGCGCACGTTCGGCCCTCGTATTCCCTCTCATCTGCCCCTTCGGATACGTAGCATTCTAACGCGGAAAACACGTTAGAAGCCTCCATGAACAAGGATTATGTGTTTCCCACCAAAGGAGGGAGAGTCCATTTCCATCACGAAAGTCACACGCCTACATCAGAGTATTCATTTCGTGAAACAAACAGGGAGAAAGACACTCGAGCTCAATTGTTGTGAATGTCTTCTGTAGAGTATATCTTCCGATGGAGCTGAGATGGAACGAGCTTTCGCGGATGCTTTGTGACACTCTTCGGTGGAGTCGTCTTTGGTTTCGTTTGGGAAGGGAGTACTGCTTCTACACGGAATAAGGAATGGGACGGGAACTACGCTTTGCTGCTCGAGGTTGGTCATCCAGACCAAACGAAGGAAGGACGATCTTTTCTACGAAATGAGAAGAGTACGGCGAAACAACTCTTCTCTTCCTTCTTAGCGGGCTCTTTGGCAACAATGGGTTGTTCTCTCTCCTCTTCCTCCTTTTCCTCCTCTTTTGGCCCTCTACACATTCGACAACATGTGAATCACCTTACACTGCCGTTTGCTCCTTTTCTTCTTCATCCTCGCTGTCTCCGTAAGCAAATAGGTTCATTGGCATGGCAAATCGAGTGCCGGATCAGGATTCTCTTTCGGTGCGATAACAGAGCAATCCAATGACGATCGACAACAAACAGTACGTAGATAATTTATAACTCCTCTTCCTCCTTCGGGGCTTCCTGACTCACCGGCTTCTCGGTTTGGGGAGGAACACTCTCTCCCTCCGAAGCCTCCGCCTTCTTCTTCTCCTCTTCCTCTCTCTTCTTCTTCTCCTCCCAGTAGATTCTTTCGGCCTCTTGTCGCTGCGCATCCAGCTTCTTCTGCTCCGCCTCCTCCTTTTCCTTATCCTCCTGATCCAGCTGGTCCTGCATGCTCCACCACTTGTGGATGTTCTTGGGCGTGTTCTTCATCTTCTACTCCTAACAACCGATTCCCAGCTCGTACCACCATGATGTTGTCCCACAGTCCCGCCTCGTGCTTCTTCATGTTCAAAACCACGCGGCCCACGGCGGCTTCGCTCCAGTCGCACGCCTAGAGATGACGGCTCCCTTCCAGACCCACCTCAGGATTGATCTTGCCCAGGAGGTTGATATTCAGCACAAACTTCTTCTTCGTGGATGGACTACACCGTGACGGAAGAAGATGGAGCAAACCATTTCGCCTCAAAGTGCACGGTAGTCGGCTTGAACTCGACCGAATCGACAGTGCAGCCGAGCGTGGCAGGCGTGTCCCACTTGTGCGCCAGCTTAATGTTCATCTTCAGCTACGCGTGAGAGCAACGCGAGAAACGCACGTCCGTCTTTCCCTGCGCCCACTGGAAGGAAGGAGCGATGATAGAGTAGTCCTCCTTGTTTTTGTTGATCAAGTTTTGGAGCTTCTGAATGTGCGACCTAGTCCGTGACGCAAGAGGAAGAGCCATGCCTCTGACTGCTGACCGCCTTCGAAAACAGCTTAGAGAGATCCATGTTGTTTTTGTATGCAATATCGATGGTCTTTTCGCCGGCCTTCCACCACGAATTCTCCACGCACTACGAGTGACCGAATAGCGCCACACGCACCATGACGATAAGCTTGCTGTCCAGCATCTCCTTTCCCTGTTCCACCGTTTCCAAATACGCCAATGCCGCAGCTTCATCCCTGATATCGCTCAAAGCGCAGTGCGACAGGACGAACAGAAATACAGAAATAGCGAATACCTTGTGCATGACTCCAAATACTGCGTGTTTCACGCCCTGTTTCAGAAGCATGTGCAAAATCGGGTCTATTTCCGGAAGTCGTTCTCCTGAGACCTGAATTGCTTTTCCGCTCGACTATCATCTCACGCACGTGTGTAAAACGCTATGAAAGCCGTGTATGGGAAGATGATGATGGGAGCAGACAAAAGAAGAGGGATTCACGCCAAATTCGGCTGTGCCCATCGCGAGAATCCCGACGGGGACGCCATTTCGACAGTGACTCCATCCGTCCCGAATCACCAACCGAGGTGGGAAATGGATAGGCAGCAGTAGGTGGGCTAAACCGACGAGTCAGAATCACGAAAACCACGGATTGCTCCGATTCACTCCTATTGGGTGGAGGAGAGGGAGACGCATCATCTCGCGAGAAGCGCGTTGTCGGGAGAGCGCTAGATGGCAGCACGGACTCCATCCCGAAATGGGGAAACCGATTGGTTGATGCATGCTCATCGAGAGGCTCATCGGAGGGTTGGTTCCAGCTTTGAAGCGCCACAAGAACATTTATTAACTTCGACCCCGCTTAGTGAGAGACTGATTTTGACGGCCTAATCGTTTAGAATAATGTCCGATATCGAGGAATTCTCTGACGTTGATGCCGGTGCTTCCAACACTGAGGCTCTTAAGGCCGGAAAGATCCGAAAGGGTGATTTCATTGTGATCAACGGAAAGCCCTGCAAGGTCGCTGAGGTTTCTACCTCCAAGACTGGTAAGCACGGTCATGCCAAGGCTACCATCGTCGGTCTCGATATTTTCACTGGCAGAAAGTACGAAACCATTTGCCCCACCTCTCACTCCGTCGAGGCTCCCGTTATCAAGAGAGAGGAGTGGCAGGTCACTGATATGGACGAGGAAGGTTTCCTTTCCCTCATGAACGACGCCTGCGAGGAGAAGTTCGACTGCAAGGTCGAGGAGGAGGCCATGAAGACCGGAATCCGCGAGGCTCTGGACAAGGGTACTGAGACTGTCCTTGTGACTGTCGTGTCTGCTATGGATACGGAGAAGGTGATGGACTGGAAGACTATCAAGGAATAATATATTTACAACGGCGATCGGTTATGTTTGTTTGTTACAGAGAGGAAGCGCAGGAGGGGCGGCGTGGAGCGCGCTGTGCGAATTGGAGGACATTTGGGACGGTGCGTCCGTATTGTTGAGTGGTTTCCCACACCACATTTGAGGTGTATTCGACTCGTTGATGTTTCCTTCTGTCCTCTTTGACGATATTAACAAGGCTGCTTTCGGTAGAGCCACTCAGGTTGCGTAACTGGAAGATGTTCTGAAGGACGGTTTCTCCTTTGACCAGAAGGCGGTGCTGAAGACGTCTCGTTTGGGATGCGTAGTTTTGTGCGCGCGCCGCGTCATTCGGTAGAACATGACTCTTGAGGGGAAGAACTTCACTTCTGGATTTGGAGGCAAATTCTCCCTCGACTGCAAGCCGTGCAAGTACTTCGTCGCGAAGAAGCTGTCCGTTGATAGCAATGGCGCTTTCGTCTGCGACCTGGACGTTCCCAACCTCGTGAGCGGCACCACTCTGATGCTCCGGTAGCTGCCGCTCCGTGTCTTGACCTATAGTTCTCAGGGAAGCGCCATGGAGCCTTCTGTCTCCAAGGTGACCGTGGGCATGAAGTACCTCTCCGGCAGATTTGCCTCGGACATCAACGTGGACACGATCGCCAAGAAGTACACTTCCTGCGCCGTTGTGTCTGTAATGCTGGCGTGGCGAGGTGACCCGTAGATGGGCAGCTTCATGCTTGGAGGCAAGATCAGCGGCAACGACGAGGGCAAGTACGAGCTCCAGGGCGCTGCTGCGTACCGCTACAAGTCGTGCGTGGTGTCTGCTTCCTGCAGCAACAACTGCTCTGTGCTCAACACGGCGCTGTATGCGGAGCCTTACAAGAACGTCAGCTTCGGCGCTACTTGCAAGCTGTCCCTGACCGAGAAGGTGAATCCCGCCATCGCCTTTGGTGTGCGCATTAAGTCGCTGAGCGTGAACGAGGCTCGCGTGAAGATCGACACGGAAGGAAAGATCGGCTTGTTCTACAAGTGGGCCATAACCAAGTCCATCACTGGTTCTGTGACCGGTTCCATGGATTTCAATGATTTGCTGAATGGCTCGCATAGACTGGGATGTGGATTAGAGGTTCGTATTTGAGTTGGTTATTGTGGGTTGTTTGTGGAAAAAGGTGGTGTTTCAAAGGAGTGTGTGTTTTATCACGAGAAGTGGTGTCTGTCATGAGAAGGGCGTGTTATTGCGAAGAGGTGTGCTATTGTGAAGAGAAGTGTCTGTCACAAGGAGACGCTTGTCACGAGAGAACACGCGTTTGGTAACACACATACACGAACCTTACAAGTCCTTCAAGAGTTCGATGGCGTCCTGAGCGACTTCCTCGCGAGTGCGGTTGGCATCGATTCTGCACACTCACTCCCAACACCTGTCCCTACCTTCTCACCATTCCCTTCTCGTCGAACAGGTTGATCACCGGCATGCTCGTCTCCATATGGGTCTTGAAACGCTTGACAAGAGACTCCGGATTGTCGTCCACACGGCCCGAAGTCTTGCCACGAAGCAGGCAACGCTCGGTCATCACTTCCTCGGAGCACTCCAGCAGAAGAATAAAACGGAGCTACACATGACGGCAAGACACGGCGACGCACATTCACCTTATCGCCGACGAGCTTGTTCCAGCCCTCAAGATTCTCCATGCTTCTGGGGAAACCATCGATGATGATCTTCTTGTTGCCCTGCTGCTCGTAGTACTAGCTGTTACACGAACTCCCTCGACCAACGCGGATCTTCTTCAAGAGGAGGTTGATGGTGATCTCGCCGGGAACGATGAGGCCCTTCTTGATGTAGTCGTTGATCAACTCGGCGTCCTTGCTTCCGCTAATCCGTTACGCAGGGATAACACGCAAAACCTCGCCTTCTCCTCACGGAGACAGTCTCCAGCACTAATGGGAATCCAGCCCAGCTTCTCCTTGAGAGTGCTCGACACGGTGCCCTTTCCTGCACGGTGAGCGAGAGAGGGGTGGAGACCTACCTGAGCCGGGTCCGCCAAGGAGGAAGATGACCTGGGGCTTCTCCTCTTCGGCAACGGGAGCCTCCTCCTTCTTTTCCTCATCCTCCAGCTGTTCCTTCTTGATATCTATGCGTTGTGCACACCACGTAATGGGATTACATCTCTTGTAGATCCAGCGTCCAGCCAAAAACATGGCGCCGCAACCGCCAAGGAGGAGGACAATCCTGGAAATCACAGTCCCCGCCACTTTGCTCACTTTCCGGCCTTCGAACTCATCGAACAGGAGCAAGTAGACATTCTTCAAACAAAAAGATGAGTAGCACACATAGAATACGATTCATCTACTGATTCCCTGGAAGCATGCCTCCCTCCATTTCTGCGGGCATTCCGGACATATAGAACGGCTGCATCATTCCCGGCTGCATCATTCCCGGCTGCGACTGCGGCACGGAGCGCTCCATCATCGTACGCATCTGCATCGGGACCTTCCCCATGTTCGCCGCGCCCACCTTCCCGTCGCCCATCATCGGCTGCACCGGCTGGTAGAACGGCGCTCCGCCGTACATCGCGCCGGAGTACGGGTAGTTCATCGCCATCGCCTGGCCGTCCATGGGCATCCCCGGCATGCCGCTCATCCGCGGCGTGTTGGGTCGGTTGTTCATCGGCGGGTAGTTGGACATCATCGGCATCGGTCGCGGAGCCATCATCTGCGACTGCGAGAAGGCCGGGTTCACCATGCCGTTCATGGGCGCCACCGAGGACATCATCGGCATCATGCCATTGTAGTCGTACATGCCGTTCATGTTATTCACACCGTTCACACTGCTCATGTTGTTCATGTTGTTCATGTTGTTCATGTTATTCATGTTGTTCATCGGGGGGTAGTTGGACATCACGGGCGCCGAGAAGGGTCGATTCGCCTCGCTCGTCTGCGGGAAGTTCTGCGCGCGCTTCCCCGCCTGCTTGCTCTGGAAGGGCGTCTGCGCGCTCATCTTGGGCGTGGGGCGCTTGAACGGCGGGATCTGCGGGTAGGAGGGCTGGTGCGCCGGCTGCGAGGGAAATACCGCGTTCTGAATCAGACTCCGTGTCACGCCCTGATTCGGCGTGGACTGCTTGGACGACCCTGGAGCCAGCGACGTGAGCTTGGCGCCCGCGGGCTTGTTCTCTTCGTCGTTCTCCACGTCCGTCGCGAACATCGGCTGCACCGCCGCGGGCATCGTCGTCAGCGCCGGAGAAGGCTTCGGGAGCAGGACGGGTTGCGAGGAGGGCTTGGGAGTGCTGTGTGCGGAGAGCGGCTTCGGCAGCGAGGGCTTCATGTCGACGCCCGTGGCCTTGGCGGCCTTGCTGTTCGCGAAGGGGAGCACGGGCGGGATGAGATAGGACATGTCCTGGAGAGGACGCTTGGATGAAACTTTGGGGGGGTTGGGGAGGGGGATCTGACCGATCGTGGGGTTGTTTTGGAAGAGCGGCATGACGGAAGGAATGTCGGGGGGAGGAGCAGGCTGGGAGGGAGGAGCGGACTGGGACGGAGGCTCTGAAGAAGCAGTTTCTGTGCCCTATCGATAAACCCAATCGCGAATGTCCACCTTCTCTTCCGCCTTTTCGGTTTGAGACGGTGCGGTCGACGCCTCCTTCTTCATGTTCGCAAGAATGGTCTTGCGCGTCTTTGAACGCGTCACAATCTCGTTCACCGGCTTTCCCTTGGCGGTGCGGCTTGGCGCGCGATCCTCTTTTGAGGATTTTGAACTGTCCTCGTCCCCACTCTCATTGTCGAATGGCGAGCTCTCTTTCTCCTCCTGCACTTCATAATCGCTATCGCTCTTTGTCGACACGCTGGCGGAGTCTTCGCTCGTCACCTCTTCGATCACGTCTTCCTCTGCGCTCAACTCTTCGGCGAGGATCGTTTCCGCGATCCTTTGCAAACTGTCGCGCTCGTCTTTAAGATACTTCCACTTTAGGCACAAAAGAAGGTATTCCTTTCGCATCTACAGTTCAATCCGCCTTCACGAACGATACGGCATCGATTTCCTCTTCGATGCGCTTCACGTCTCCGGAAAGGTCTGATATCCTATGAATTAGCATCCGCGAACGAGCACAACATGGACTCCTTACTACTTCCATCTTCGACGACAGCGTTTTCTTCCATCTATTCGAGTAGCAATAGAAGCCAAAGCAAGCTCAGCGGAGTTCTATGCGCAAAACAGTGTCTATTTCGAGGGTTTTGCTCATTCCAATTCTAGTGGGGATTCGGGTCAGGGTGCGATCTTCCCGCCCCCTCCTCCTTTGCGATCGGGTGGTCCAACTCGAGCGATCGCCAAAGAGCAACACACAACGCGCCGCCATGGGAGGCATGGCTATCGCTGAATCCGCAAAGTGTATAGACGTGACATACGAGGTGACGGCCCACCGAATAGCGCGGTAAAAGAAAGAACGGAGACATTCCACTCCTTCCTTTGGTATCAAATGATCATTGAACACACGTGTGGATTGTATGCGCTCGCATATTAAAGCATTTCCAGTAGTTCTCGTATCCCTCTTTTAACGGCTTTGTGTAAAGAATCGAAAGAAGCGCATCAGAGTTGAAATATTCTTTGGATGTCAGACATGGGGTTGAAGCCATTCTATCGCATTATTTCTTACGGCACCGGAACGTATAAAGAGAAACTTCACTATGTCATGATGGAAAAGCTCGAGAAGTAAGTACTCCGCTTCTTTCAAATGACGCGCAGAGAGGGCTACGAAAACGCGGCCATATGTCCGGAAGGTGAGAATGTAAACCAGTGGGTTGCTATTCACAGTATTCCTCCGCTCCCTGCTTCCCTTACATGTAGTGCTCTTTTTCTTCAACGATATCAGCCTCTTGTATGGTGCAGTTCAGGAGAAGTGCACGAACTATTCGTGCCCTTTCATGTCTGCCGGTGTAAAGTGAGAATCGTTCTGCTTCCTCACCGCTAGCTTTGAATACTTGTGGGCAGACAAGTACAAATATAAGACCCCGACACGGGTTCCTGCAAAGACGTACATCGACTATCTGATGAATTGGATCGAAAAGCTCTTGCTGGATGAACATCTGTTCCCTCCAGACAAAGGTGCGCTCGCCGCCTCCCGCTCACTGCGTAGATAGCGTCTTTCCAAAGAATTACGTGGACAAGGTGAAGAGCATTGCGAAACGCTACTTCCGCGTGTATGCGCACATATTCTACAGCCATCTTGAAGTACTCCGGAAAAGCGGAATCGAGAAGATGTTCTACGATAGTCTCACCTACTTCCTGATTTTCATTGACATGTACTCTCTTGTCCCCTCAACAGACCTCCGCCCGCTCGCGTCCCTCGTGAATCGACTGGTGCCCAAGCTCAAGAGTACCTCCGCGCCCTCGCGCTCACCCCTAGTCACGCGCCTTCTGAACCAGTCCGAGGAGGAGTCACGACAGATGAAACTCCGTCTCCACCAGAAGGACTCCTCGAGCTCCCGCCCGCAGTCGCTCGACAGCGAGGGCAGGGTCTCCACCAGCACCACGCACGAGGACCGCTCACGGCTCCCGCCCACCGATTTTTTCAACGTATCTCTGGACCACGGTGCGCTGCAGGGGGACGCTCCGAACGCTCCGAATGCCGGTTTTAGCTCGAAAGGGGTTTCCGCCACAAAGCCTTACTCGTTGGGGAACACGCCTGGGGGCGCTTCCAGCTCGGTGATCAGCAAGGACCAGTTCGTCGTGGGTGCCAACCTCACCACGATGGGCGCGGCGACGATGGCCGTCGAGCCGCGTCCCGAGGACAAGGTCAACTGGGATGCGATCATGAAGGAGGGCGCCACGAACGGTCAGGCTATGAGCTATACGGAGTCTCCCGAGGGAGAGGAAGTGCGCGCTTGTGGAGAAAATGATTCGTAGAACTGTGAGTGCAGTGTTCAGTGATTGCGGCTATTCCTTTTTATTTATTGCTTTCTTCTTGCTCCTTTTTGTTACCGACTCTCGACACAAATCGGTTCGACGCGACACGCCATGCAAGACGATCGTTTTCGGCAAATGCGCTGGGTAACGACTAGAAGAGCTTCCCATGGAAGAGCTAGCTTGTTGCGCTATTTGCAACGACGGGGAGTGGATAGAGGGAGTGGACGGTCGCTGTGAGGTTTAAACCGTAGGATCCCATTGTCTTCTGCGACGGATGCAATATTGGAGTCCATGCTTCCTGCTACGGTAGTCCACTATGTTGGTATCGCAGTATCCGGTTCATGTGCAGGCAGAGGCATTCCGGAGGGGGACTGGTTCTGCGAGCGATGCAAAGAAGGACAGAAGAACGCAGTACGACGCGAAATTGCTCCCGATATCTCCTAGAAGTGCATTCTCTGTGGCAAAACGGGCGGGGCCATGAAGCACACGACGGACTACCAGTGGGCGCACATCAACTGCGCGCTCTGGATCCCCGAGGGTGAGCCGCTCTGTCCTGGAGTCAACCCTAGTATTCTTCCATGATCCCGACAATCGCGACTTCATCGACTACTACCACATTCCGCAGGAGCGCTGGCACAAGAAGTGCTGCTTCTGCAACTCGGACGACGGGTGCTGCATGACGTGCAGCGGAAACAAGTGCGAGAAGACCTTCCACGTGAGCTGTGGCATTGAGCACAATGTGGGCTTGCGGCGGACGCGTAACGTGTAGATACTGTTTGAGTACCACGTGTCAACCTCTCCCGGACAGCCGGATTGGATCTACGGGTACTGCGATACGCATACGAAACTCTACACGAAGAAGAGCAACCTGAGGTGTAAAATTGTTAAAAAGTGAACGTTTAGCTTTGTTGTTGCTTGTCTGAACAAACAGAACGCACTATGGTACAGTAGTCACATCAACCCCGCCACGAAAACCCTTTTCGAGTCCATCTCCTTGTAATTCAAAACTTCGACATTCTCCTCGTTCATGACGCTCTTTTGCGAGCAGCGATTCACCAACTGCGCAATCAGACTCTCCATGTACTCGTATCCCTTCCCTACGGCATCCGATATCGATATATAGATCCAGAATAGGAACCGGGAGACAGAATTCATTCTTTTGAAATGGGTCCTGATTGGAGAGTTAGGATCGAGAGTGTCCCTATTTCTCTTCGTAAGGGTCGCGTCTTTCTCCAGCGCGTATTTCACTCGTTTTCAATAAGCGTGCTTCTCAGCCATCTTCAATAAAAGCACTTCTCACTTACCCTTAACAAATGGACTTCTCAACCATCTCCAACGCGCCCCTCACTCATCTTCAGTAAAAGCACTTCTCACCCATCTCCAACAAACACACCACTATCACAATCCAATTCTCCTCGGACGTTTCGCCTGCGAGCCTCTCTGAAGCATGCTTCCCGGAGTCGACATGATGTGGTTCCTCTTCGCGAACGTGGGCTTCTCCTTCTTCTCCTCCAGTCTCCGCTTCTTCTCCTCCTCCATCTCCTTCTCCATCTCCTCCTTCTGCTTCTTCTCCAGCTTCTTCGATCGCAATCGCGACAGGTAGTCCTCCTTCAGACTGAAGAACATGGGCGCCAGCTCCGCCAGCCACTGCGCCTCCACCGCCGTCACACACCGCATGTACTCCTTCGTCGTCATCACCAGCTCGTGGTACACGATGTAGTCCGGCGTGTAGCCCAGACCGTACAGCGCGCTGGTGGGGTGCAGCTGGCACGGCGTGCCCGTCAGCATGTTGGTGTACTTGCCGATGCCCTGGATGCGCGCCGCGTTGAAGAAGTACGCCGAACACACCACCTTGCGCACCACGTCCCAGTTGTTCCCACACGACACGTGCGGCACCTTCTGCTGCTTCATCACCTCGATGATCTGGTTCCGCACGTTGCGCACGCGCAGCAGCGAGCGCGCGTGCAAGTAGTTCTTCTCACACCAGCTCTTGCTGTACTTGGCGCGCTTCCACTGCAGGAAGATGTTCAGCAGCGTCAGGTGGTCGCTCTCGGGCACGCAGAAGTTCGCGTGGATGTTGTCCGCCTCCTCCTGCTTGTCCGGCGGCTTGTCGAACACCTACACCTCACACGCACCACCCACACCCACGTTCGGCACGGACAGCATCGCCACGATCACCGCGATCTCCGCAGTGCAGCCGTACTTCTCGCCCATCACCATCATCTTCTGCAGGTAGGAGTCCAACGGGTACTCCACCATGCGCTCGCCCAGCTCAGACAGGCCGCCCGTGTTGGTCAGCGCGCCGAGCACCCACAGCTGATACATGCTGTTCGTGATGATCTCCTGCGGCGGCGGGTCCATGAAGTCGAAGTCGTACAGGTTCTCCACGCCCAGCTTCTTCAGCAGCAGCACGATGTTGCTGATGTTGGTGCGCTGGATCTCCGGCACCTGGTTCTGCAGCGTCTCGTTCTCGTACATGTGCTCCGTGTACATGCGGAAACACATGCCCGGACCCGTGCGGCCCGCGCGACCCTTGCGCTGATCGGCGTTCGCCTTCGACACGGGCGTGACCTGGAGAGCATCCATGCCGATCGCCGGGTTGAACACCTTGAGCTTGCAGTACCCCGAGTCGATGACGTACCGGATGCCGTCCACGGTCAGCGAGGTCTCGGCGATGTTGGTGCAGACGACGCACTTGCGCATGCCCTCGGGCGTCTTGTCGAAGACGAGACTCTGCGTGTGAGCCACGCCTCCCAGCACTCACCTGCTTGGCCGCCGACTGCAGCGAGTACATGGGGAGCACCAGCAGCGGGTCGCACTTCTTCTCCATGCGGTTGATCTTCTCGTTCACCATCTACGCGTCACGCGCACCACCCACGCCTCACGTCGCACACGCACTCGATGTCGTTCTGCCCCGTCATGAACACCAGGATGTCGCCGGGGTCGTACGCCAGGTGGATGGTGAGAATCTGGTTCACCACCGCCTCCACGTAGTCGTCGCACGGCGACTTCTGGTAGAACGTCTGCACGGGGAACGTGCGACCGGGGATGTTAAAGATGGGGACCCCACCGAAGAACTCGCTGAAGCGCTCGCTATTCATGGTGGCGGAGGTGACGATGAGTTTCAGGTCGCTGCGCTCCTTCAGCAGCTTCTTCATGATGCCGAACAGCACGTCCGTGTTCAGCGACCGCTCGTGCGCCTCGTCCATGATGACTACGCTGTACTGCGACAGCAGGCGGTCGCCCATCGTCTCGCGCAGCAGGATGCCGTCCGTCATGTACTTGATGCGCGTCGCCTCGCTCGTCACGTCCTCGAAGCGGATCGAGTACCCCACCAGCTCGCCGATCTTGCAGCCCTGCTCGTCCGCCACGCGCTTCGCCACGCTGGAGGCGGCCACGCGTCGCGGCTGCGTGCACCCGATCAGTCCGTCGCGCCCATAGCCCTCCTCGTACAGGTACTGTGTGAGCTGGGTCGTCTTACCGGAGCCCGTCTCGCCCACGATCACCACGATTTGGTTCTCGCGGATCACGTTCATCAGCTCCTCGCGCACGCTGAAGATGGGCAGGAACTCGCGCTGCTCCTTGATCGTCTTGGTCTTCGAGAACTCGCTGCTGCCCTGACCGCTCAGGTGGGAGGCGTAGCTGTTCTCTTCCCTACACACTCACACACGCCTCCCACACCCACTTCACCTCCTCGTCCGTCTGGATGTCGTCCTTCGTCCCGCCGCTCTTGAGCTGCTTCAGACCCATCAGCTTGCCCAGCTTCGTGCGCTGCAGGTCCCAGTACCGGTTCCGCTCGATCTGCTTCTGCTTGTCGTTCTACGCGTCACACCGCCGTCCCGCACCCACCTCGATCATGCTCGCCTTCAGCGCCGCACTGCCCTTGCGCGCGAGCACGGCGAAGTCGGATGTGGGGTCTTTCACGGTGCTCACCATCTCCGTCTGGCGCGTGAAGTGCACGTCGCCCTCCAGGAACGGCGGTTTCATGCTCCGCACAATCAGCACGTCGCGCTGCTCCTCCATCTCCTCGTCCTACGGCTAAGCACTCACCGTCTGTCGTACCGTGTCGCCGCTCTGTGACAGCACGCCGCTCGCCTGCAGACGGTCGTTCTCCCACTTCTCCTGGTCCAGCTGCAGCGCGCTCTGTCGGGCGGACATGCGCGGCAGCTTCTTGTCGCCCATCGCGCGCCGGTAGTTCGCCTCCTTCTTCTTCAGAAGCTCCTCGTCCCCGCGGAACTGCGAGTCGGGGTTCTCGGCGAGCTGTCCTTCGCCCTACGGGTCAGGAGAAGAGGGAGGGAATACGGTGGAGTAGAACTCGTCGTCCTCGCTCGAGTCCAGGAGTCCGTTGTCCACGCCCGATTCGTCATCGTCGAGAAGCGAGGCGTGCCCATGGGAGGAAGCGTAGTGATTCGATGATGACTGGGTTGGATGGCTTCTTTCATCCCTGCTTTGCTTCGATATAACATGTGTATCGGATTTGTCAGTGTCTACTCCTCAATTCCACGGAATGAGCCTACGAATGGACTTCAGCGGCTTCGCTGCTTCCCACTCGTCGTCACTGCCACCGTCCTGAATGAGTTCCTTCAGCTGCTCCTCTTCTCGACGCTGGCGCCTTTCATTGCGTTGCTTGACCCCGTGGTTTTCCTCAACGCGATCGGTGGGAGTTGGAATATCTGTTTTCGTTCCCAGAGGAAGGGAAGGCGGAGGCATCTCCCTAGACGTCACGTTTCCGCATTCAAATCGCACTCCTTTTCTACAGTCTTCACAGGCTCAGCAATGGGCTGCTTTTCCTCCTCTTTCGGCTGGGGATGCTCTTTCTCCACTTCGTTCTCGTCCGAGCTCGGCGAATGATCTTCCACATTCCTGCCACGATAATGGCGATGTCGCGAATGTGGGTGGAACATGGAGAAAACAGAAGTGGTTGTGGACGATCTCCAAAACGGAGTGTGAGTGTGACTGGATTGTCTAGAAGAGAGTGGCAATTTGGGAAGCGCGTGTTCCTTCCATGTCCTTTCAAACTCTGCTCCCCATGTCTTGTTTGCACTCTATTCTATTGGAGAAGTGGGATAGAGAGAAGACGGAAGCGTTACCTCCCTATCAGCCACCCCACAGCCCCAACAATTCGAGTCATCGCCTTCCATCGAAATGACACACAGAGACAATGCTTGCTGGGTTTCTTCTTCTCGTATTGCTTCACGTCTGTTCTGGTGAAGAACTGATGCGATGGTGGCTCCCTTCGGCTCTCCGTGATACATAGGGGTATCAACTATCTGACAAAGGACAATTTGGAACTCGCGCTCAGCAATAACTACACCGTTCTGGCTATGTGGAACGGAGGGGAGTGTCGGAAGTGTCTCGAGGAGTTCTGGACGATTCAGGGCCTCTTCTATACGTTCGAGCGAGAGCGGAATGTGCGTTTGCGCGGGAAGGATAAGGACTAGTTCTACATTCTCGCCAACACTATGGGCGTGGACGAAGAACTGGACAGGACGTATGGCATCAACATCCAGTCGGAGTATCCCGAGTACAGACTGTTTTTGGAGGGCTCGGCGACTCCCATCGCTCGCGAGGTGGACGGATTCGATCTGGACACGTGGATTTCGATGAAGACCGGCTACGAGCCCCTTCCCGATTACGTGTATCATCTCAACGACGATACCTACACCCCCTTCCTGAAGAAGACGAAGCACGCGAACGCGTTCATCATGCTCTACACGCCGCAGAACCCGAAGTGCCAGGAAACGCGGAGAGAGTTCATGCGCGTCGCCGATGCGTTCCACGTTCCGCTGCCTGCCGCTCCTCATCCGTAGTACGAAAAGAAGGTGATTTTCGCCGAAGTGAACTGCTTTGAAACGCCGAATCTGTGCGCCTTCTTCACTGCGCCCGTCGTGCCTGCCTTCCGCTACGTGCCCTTCAACGAGACCAACTTCGACAAACGACAGATCCGGTTTGACGAGGGCGAGGACTTCACGGACTACCTGAACCACGAGATGCGTGGGGCAGGAGGCGGCGCGTGAGGCGTAGAGACGTTCATCGCGAGCGAGGGCGGGTACAACACGCTGTACGGGCGAGAGGCGGAGCTGGACCAGCTGGCTCACGACTTCATGATCGCGGTCGGAGCGCGGGGATGGAGTGATGGATAGGAGACGCGAGAGGAGAAGCTGAAGATCATGAAGAGAGTGGTGAAGCTGCGAAACCAGTACAGAGCGGCGTACCGCTACTACAAGGTGATGAAGATCCTCGTAAGGGAGGGCGAGGAGGCGCTGCGGCGAGAGTTGGCGGGCGTGGAGGAGAGCCTGGAGAAGACGGAGCTGTTCGACAAGGAGTACAAGAAGCTTGTGGCGATGGAGAACGTGATTCACCAGTTCGAAGCCATTCCATTCAACCGTACAGTGATCGAGCTGACTCCCTATAACTTCGATTACGTCGTGAACTCCGAGCGCGACGTGCTCGTCACCTTCTACGTGGATGGCTGCGGCCCGTGCGAGTCCTTCGCTCCGGTGTTTGTATGGCCTGAGACGGGCGCTGAGGCGTAGGACGCGGCTGCGGCGGAGGACGAGAACGGCGTCGTGTTCGGCAGAATGGATGCGACGAAGTACTACCTGTACACGGTAGGGTTGGGGAGAGGGCGTGAGGGGTAGAAGCGATACCACATTGAAGCGTATCCCATGATGAAGTGGTTTGCAAAGGGAGAAAGCAATCGAGTGGGAGTGAGGAAGGGCGGTGATGTGTAGTTCCCCTTTGTGGTCGAGGCCGGGAGAACGAAGGAGGGAATTGCCCATTTTATCCAGGAGCAGTTGAACCCGCAGACAAGCGAAGAACCCGAATTGTACTGCTGTGTGTTGAACAAACACGCTACAACATCCCAAACTCTACTAGATGGGGTATTTCTACAGCTAACCAGGGTGCGAGCTACATATCAGGGGAAGAGTAAACACAGCACGCCTAAGGCCATTGCGTGGGCAATTCCGAACGTGGGGACGCGCTTCATCCACAGCGGGTTGAAATGGATGTCGCAGCATATCTTCCCGCCGCGATACATCTTGGGCGTTTTCCCATCGAGTTCAGGAAGACGGATCTCCGGAGGTGTGTTCGGATACGTTGCAGGGAGCTACAGATGATGTACTTGTGTCGCGAGCAACTTCGAACTCCACTTTGAACTCGTACTTGACGCGCTTGTAGTAGATCCAGCACGTTCCGCTCCACCTGTCTCATCACATACACACAAGGTGACCTACTTGATTCCACTCTTATCGCAGCTGAGTCGAAACCAGTCCGTGTCGTTTTGTTTGTTCAGCTTTACATACTAAACGTCATGACTACATGTGAAGTCTACAACAATCAACGCGCGCAGCTCCTCCTTCAGTCGTTCGCGAAAAACCTCTCCATCGCACGGACAAGCAGTCGACGAAAGCAGTGGAATGCCCGCAATAGAGTCGGTCAGCTCGTCGCTCATAGGAGCAGTTCAAGAGGGAAACAGAAATCAACTGCGTGTTCTCTCGTTCTGTTGATATTCTCCCTGTATTGCCGACGTCTGAATGGAGAGCGACTCGAACCCCCCGACTACGGTGCTGGACCTGGATGGGATTCGTGTGGACGAAATCGTTTCCGCGTCTGTAGGAGAGATGGACAATACACGTGAGAAGGTTTGTTTTACGAAATGATCCACTAGAGCCCAATTCGTTAGAGCCAACGACAAACAACATTTCGCGTAGTGCAACAGAGTGGAATGACACCGTTAGGACTCCTATTGCCATACGAACGTCACACTTCCAACCCCCCTACAAGAAAGCCGAGGAGGCAACGGAAGACTCCACCTACGTACAGAAAGTTGTCTGCAGAATCCAAGCGGTTAATCGCGTTTGGAAAGTCTGTCATGGAGAGTCTTTCGTCGCTCGATTCCCGCGAGGAGCTGGAGGAGCTGTCCCACTGTGTGCGTGCTGTTATGAATAGTGAAGAGGACGTGATCGAAGCTACAGACGACTCGGAAACTGAGCAGGATCGGCTCCAGTCGGCGTATACAGTGATTATCCCACTCCTCCTTGATGAATAGCAAACCTATATAAAGAAGCACCCGTCGAAGGGAAAGGAGGAAGAGAATCACGAGAACATGATCAACGTGGACCACAACGTGTGGTGCGTTCCCGAAGAATCGCTCTTCCCCATCCTTGCAGGTGAGCAGCCGCTTCCGGTACCTCGAAACAACTACTGGGGGTTCCGCTCCGTGCAGGGTCAGCTGGACGACTACATCGTGAGAACTCTCCCCAAGGAGTTTTGGGGCTCCTGCTTCTATATGGATTCCGACAAGTACAGAATCCGAGAGTCGCCCATTCCGAATCGCAGCGAGGAGGAGTTAAAGGGAGACTGCACGCTGATCACAAAATTGACGGACAAGGCGAACGAGGAGGAAGTGGACATGCTAAAGTTCTACAAGAAGCGAATCAGCAAGAAGCGGGCAAAGAGGACACTGAGGGCGATTGGGAAGAAGGTGAAGGATCTCGTCGACGAGGAGTATTCCTTTCACCGTGTACTGATGTGTAGTGTGCTGAAGAGAGCGATGGAGCGCATGGACTCCATTCTCAACGACATATCGAAGAAGAAGCCGTATCGCTGTCGTTCCTTTCTGAAATCCTATTCTGTTTGTTGTATCCGCTCCTCCTCATCGACACATCGAAACAGTGGGACCCCAAAAGAAGAAGGAAGTCAATAACGATGAACGCGCTGCTCCTCCTCTTCCTGGTGGGAGGCGTGCTATCCACGGACTTGGCAATGGGCGATCCCATTCATGTTTCTGTTCAGTTTCTGCATGATGGGGTTCGGAATCTCCATGCGATGTAATCCTGTAGACGAAGACGCACTGGCTGTCCATCCCGTCAGACGAGTTTCCCCTCTTTCTGTCTCCCTCCACATCTGTCATCCCCTACGCCTTGTCGGAGATGCAATTCAGTATGGTCAAGCCGATTAAAGTGTACGGAAAGCGTTTTGCGCTGATTCCCTAGGTCCTTCATGTTCACGGAGATCAACAGGCAGACGGCATGGATCACGATTTGCGATGGCAGAGGCGTGTACGCCAAGAACATTAATCTCCATATTCGTCTGAAGGAGAGCAACATCCTCTGGCTGGACGTGGACGTGGAATGTGTTCGTGCGTTCGTTTTCTCATGATTAGATGACGCTCGGATCTATCACTCTGGGGAGAAGACTCCAGATTCGGTGACGGTGACGTACGTGTGGCACAAGGACACTGCGTTCAATTCTCATTTAGGCTACCGTAGTATGATGTGGTTTGCAATGGTGTGCTCCATCGCTCTCGTGATCGGCATCGTTGTTGTTTCCAGCATGCAGGTTCAGGAGGTGATTCGAAACCAGCAGTTCAAGCAGCCAGTCAAATCGCAAAAGACAGATTGTCCTGTTTGTTTCAGAGCGGTAAATCTCGTGCACAGCAAAAGGAGGAAGGAGAGAGGAACTCGTTTCCAAAGGGAGAAACGGGAGTCTGCCTCAGTGACCAAGAGAGTGGAACAGTGCTTACGAAGCATCGTCGAATCCAAAAGATAACCGCGGGGCATCTTGATACGCGCAATGACCACGCAAAAGCCACATTAATTCTCACAAAATGTCTGTGGATCCTGCGAACTTCAACAGTAGGAAGCAACTGTCGTGACGGCTAATGTGCGTAGAGACTCAGAAAGGATTGAGAGCGATTCAGCCCTTCCTTCTCGGTGGTATCTCTGCGTGCACGGCATCCGCTTGCGTGGGTGGAGGCGCTGAGGCGTGATACGTAGGTGCAGCCCATCGATCTGATCAAGACTCGCATTCAAGTCGTGGGGAAAACCCAGAATATTGGCGCTATAACGATTATGAAGAACTTGGTGAGGGAAGAGGGCGTTGCCAAGCTCTACGCGGGTCTGTCCGCCTCTCTCATGAGACAAGCCATCTACGGTACAGCGCGTCTGGGTCTTCACCGCATGTTCACCCAGCAATTCCAGAAGCGGAATAACGGACACATCACCTTCCTCGCCTCGACTGTTTCTTCCCTCACATCGGGCGCGCTGGCTGGTATGATCGGCAATCCCTTCGACATTTCCATGGTGCGTATGCAGGCCGACGGTCTTCGTCCCGTGGCTGAAAGGAGAGGCTACAGGAACTGTTTCCATGCAGTGTACCGCATTGCGAAGGACGAAGGTGTGCTGACGTTGTGGAGAGGTTGTCTGCCCATGATTTTCCGCGCCATGGCGATGAACTTCGGCATGTTAGTTTCATATGATTTAGTGCAGCAGTACTTCAATGAGAAGATTGGAAAGGGTCTGAAATCGAACCTGTTGTCCTCTGCTGTTTCTGGATTCTGTTGCGCTTTTACTTCTCTGCCCTTTGATTTTATGAAGACTCGCCTTATGAACATGAGTCCCGATCCCGTAACGAAGAAGATGCCGTACAAGAATCTCTTCGATTGCTGTGTGAAGATCTTCAAGAACGAGGGCATTTTCGCCTTCTGGAAGGGATTCTGGACTTACTATTTACGTTGCGCTCCCCATGCTATGATTATTCTTCTTGTCAATGAAGCAATCATTCCCGCCTACGAGAAGGCTTGCTTCGGTGGAAGGGTAAAGAAGTAATTCACTGTTTGTTCAACAAGCGCTGTTAACAAATGAAACGCGACACTACTGATACACCGAGGGACAGCATCTTCCTGGCACTTGCGATCATGACTACAGGTCACTCCTATCTTCCGGAAAGCACGTGACGTGATACGCGAACCCGCGGGGAAGGACTCCAGCACGAAGAGAGCGAGCATGCCCATCTGGAAGAGCGAACTCACCACCGTGCCCACGTAGCTCTTCCACACGACCGCACAGAAGATGGACAGCACTACATGTTATCAGGGAAGGGAACTGTTACGAAGCGACACGAAGTAGAGGACCGTCTTGACGAGGCGCTCGGGTTGGAAGATGGACTGGAAAAAACTGGACGCACCCTGCAGTCTTGCGAGCGCGCCCAGAACCATGACACTCCCCATGGTGAAACTGATGGTGAACTTGGCTGGACGAAGGATCAGCTACGAATGACGGTAGAACGGCTCTCAGACGGTGGGCAGTCCGATGAAATAGGCAATGGCAAAGAAAACGATCGCCAATCCGAACAAGCCCAGCACTTCCTTCATCGTGTCGCTCCTACGCATAAGGCTACGGCATACGCTCACTACGCCGCAGATATACGCGAGCCCACGTTGCGAACGCCCGATAGAAGACCCAGCGATTCCACATCCCCGGAACCACGTCCGTTTCCGCGAAACATGGATCGGGTCCATGAGCTACTCTGCGACGAAGCCGTTTGTGATGACTAATCCTCACAGAACGAGAAGGGGGCCACATCTTCTTTCTTCTGCTCCTCGTACCATTCTCCAAAGCTACTCGGCGCCATCCAAGCACAGCACGGTTGTATAGACGAGTTGGAAGAAGGGGAAAGAAATGAGTGTTCGTATCAATGCTCCCCTGTTGGTGAATGTGTTGTGCTACGGTTGCTCGTGAACCCTATTTCTCTTTGTGGGTGAATACCCGTCCTTCAGGGAACTCGGTTTGTTGTGTTCTCCCCAATTTGTTGAGACAGAAATAGAGCGAAGATGCGAGAAACGGCAACGGATAGTGGAGTTCTCGTCTGAGCGCACCACAAACCGGTGCGCCAATAGAATCGTCCGGGAACCGATGGTGAAAGCGACTCAGATTTCTAAAGGTTGAGTATTAGCCGTAGCAGTTTGATCGTATTCGTGTGATGCCATAGGTAGATATGCAAATTTTCGTCGAAACTTTGAACGGTAGGCTTCTTAGGCGTGTGTGTGATTTTGTTAGGAAAGACTGCTTTTACTGTCGAGGCCACCTCTACTGTGGAGGAGGTCAAGGCCATGATTGAGAAGAAGGAGGGAGTTGCCGTTGATGCTCAGCGCCTCGTCTTCTGCGGAAAGCACATGGAGGACTGCAACACGCTTGCTGCCTACAACGTCCAGGAGGAGTCCACTCTCGATATGACTCTCCGTCTGATTGGTGGTGGCAAGGTCCACGGTTCTCTGACCCGTGCCGGTAAGGTGAAGAACCAGACCCCCAAGGTCGAGAAGCAGGAGAAGGGAAAGTCCCACGTGGGTCGCGCTAAGGTAGTCCTCTCCCTTGCGTTTCTCATGGGTAGAAGCGAGAGATCTACAACAGAAGATACGTGAACGTGGTCCTCGCTCCGGGTGCCAAGAGACAGAGCCCTAACAGCTTCGCTTCTCGCCAGGCTCGTGCTGAGGCTGCTGCCGCGAAGAAGGAGTAGATGAACGCATTCCATATACGTAGTGGGGGTTAATACTCAAGTCTTTCTGTTTGTTCAAATTCTTCTTCCATGTCGTCATTAGCGGCTGTCCAGGCTGACGGCTACTACTACCCTCCCAACTGGGACCCTTCGAAGGGAAACAAGGATCAGTTTCACCACGTACGCGCTGATCTCCTTTCGTCTCATGTTCGTAGCACCATCCGCTCGGTCGTCGTGCAAGGAAGCTGGGGCAGGGCATCGTGATCGTCCGTTTTGAGATGCCGGTGAATGTGTGGTGCGACGGGTGTGGAGAGCACATAGCGCGTGGAGTGCGATACAACGCGGAGAAGAAGCAGTGCGGCATGTACTTCTCGTCGGAAGTGTTTGAGTTCCAAATGAACTGCCATATCTGCGGCCAGCGGTTTATCATCAAGACGGACCCCCAGAACCGTGACTACGAGTTCGTGAGCGGTCTTCACCGCAAGGCCGAGTCGTTCGACACGAAGGAAACGGGCACGATGTCCTATGACCCCCAAGAGCAGGCGCTGATGAGGACGGACGCGATCCGCTCTCTCGAAAACAAGGAGGAGGACAATCTGCGTTCGGAGAAGCTCGCTCCCACTCTGGACCAGTTGAAGAGCATCGAGGAGAACATCCGTTCCAACGAGGACGTGCTCAATCGGAGAGTCCGCGACAAGCTGCGCATTGTGCGCAAGGCGGAGAAGCGTCGTGAGGATCTCGCGGCGAAGGAGGGTCTGTCGATCAAGCTGCTGCCGACGAGTCGAAGCGACATCCGCAGCAGCCGTTCTGTCCTGTTTCGGAAGAAGTCGAAGGCGGATGTGAACGCGAAGCTGTTGGAGATCAAAGCGAAGAGCGACGTCTTCGCGAGAAGCGACCCGTTGCGCGACCGCACGCTCAAGCAGTGTATCGCGAACGGAGTGGACTTGAGTCTGTTCAAGAAGAAGGAGGAGAAGAAGGAGGACGCGTCTCTTCCGAGGATTGTGTTGAAGAAGAAGGGTGCGTTTTCTTCGGAGGGCGTTGTGGAGAAGGGTGTGTCTCCGAAGATCGTTCTGGAACCAAAGGAGAGCACACTTCCTTCGCAGATTGCTCTTAAACCAAAGGAGAACTCACCTCCAGAAACAACTGTGGAAAAGAAAACGCAAACCAAGAACACACTCGGTCTAGTCCCATTAAGTTACGGAGCGAGTGACTGATGTACCATACTTCCCTCCTCTATTTGTTCAACAAATACACCAGCCAAAAGCGATTCGCTTCCTTCCTCGCGCTCGCACCTTGTTGAAGGAGTCGAGATTCTCCTTCTTGTGGTGGATCTGGGACTCGTATCCCTCCATCACCTTTGTAAACTACGTATCACCACCACCTCCTCCCACTCACAAGATCCTTCGCAGCAACATGCGTCGAGATGAAGGCACGCTCCAGCACGTACAAATCAACGCCCATGTCCTCTGCACTCGAGCTCACCACCGTCAGTCCGAAGTCGATGAGGACGAGATCCCCAGTACTGCTCTCGATAAGGAAGTTGGACGTGGTCAAATCGCCGTGAATGAAGTTGTGGTTGTGCAATTGCGCCACCACTTGACCCAGCTTTATGCAGTACGAATTCAACTCCTCCTCTACTCGTCACACGTCAGCGGGTGCACATACCCGATTTGTAGAGCTTCTTGTTTATGTAATCGCGAAAGGTGCATCCTTCTATATAGTCCATTATGATACAGTATCGGTTCACATCCACGTAGCGAATGAGAGGTGTTTTGATGCCCGCCTTCAGACAGCGAGCCATGCTTCTTGCTTCCTACACATCATCTTCCCTATCCGAACTCTGCCTGCACGAGTCGCTTATTACGAATGTTCGCGTCCAGAATGGGGTGACGGTAGGGTTTTCGTATTCTCTCCTTCACCAGCACCGTCTTCCCCAAAAACACTCCCTTGAACAATCGCTACGGATGATGAAGAATACGGAGAGCCAACTCCTTCAGCACCCTGAGCAACGAGCTCGTATGTTGAAAAGTCAAATTGAAACGTCGCGGGAGTCGACTGAGCCGAGTCTTCTTTCTCTTCCATTCGGAATTGAGGATTTGTGAAGCGGTTTCTGTTTGACCGAAATAGTCCCCGTTTCCGGAACAAACAGGTCATATAGTACACAACTGATAGGAGTCGTTGCCGACGAGGAGGAGCTGCTTTCCACCCGCGTTCCAGCTCAGCGAACGAAGACCGTCGATTCCTAATCATCACCGCTCTGCACGGACTCCTACGGTTAGGAAGCAGGGACCACACGAGCTCTCCCTGTTTCCAGAAGTAGAGGGTCTGGTTCGTCGTGACTACCGCCAACTCCAACTCCACGGGATTCCACTGGAAAGCCACGACAGGCGACACAAACACAAGGTTTGCCAGCAGGTAGTCGCGCTTCACGTCCCATATCCACAGCATGGAGGGTCTCGCATTCTCCTTCAGTGCCTACCGTTCATTCCCGTAATCATCCCAAACAATGAACCTGCTGTCCTTGCTGAAGAGAATCTGATGAACACCGATGTCCTTTGAAGAGGCCCTAATCATCATCCATTCCTGCTCCCCCCACAATCGGTTCATAGCAGCGGCGGCAGGAGCCGCTGTCGGTACGCAGGTTTCCGTAGCGAAGAAGAACTCTCCCGGACAGTTCATTACCTCCAACTCCGCCTCTGAGGGTTTCTCGTCCTCCTTCCGCGGGTGATCACGCTTCAAATGCTCTAGCACCTCCTGCTTCGGCTTCTCGCTGCACACCAACTACATGTCAATCATCACTGTTCCTCCCACCGTATTCCTCCCTCCCATATCCGAGAACACGCACAGCTCGCGCAGCATAAGCAGTCTTTCCGTGTCCACGATCTGGATCGCGCCCTCAAATCCGCCGAGAGAGAGAAGAGGCTGCGTGGAGGAGGCGCGCATGGAGCAGAAGCCGAGGGAGGAGCCCTCGTAGTTGAAGCACTCCAGTCCGTCGGGGGAGTAGAAGCAGTACTTCTTATGGAGCGGGTGATCTCTGACGACGATGTAGGTGTCTGCGTACGTCCACTGGATCTGCAAGTTACAGAGTGCATCTGGAACGCTACCGCAACGGCCTGGGTGGTTGCCGTTTGGAAGGATAGGGCGCATTCCCAGTTGGTAGTCAGGACCATGGAAACAACGTCCTGCTGCTGTGTCGCCGAAACATACTTCCTCTGGAGAAGAGCCATCCACTTCCCATCCGAGGAAAAGGAGCAACACTGTCGCAAATCACGCACTCCAGGGAGGACGAAGCTATTCCGTCAATACTTAGATTAAACGCTACACTCTGCTTGAATGAATGGACCACACGGTCGTCTGAAGACCCAGGTCGCTGAGCGAGAGGATATGCTCACTATCCGGTGCCCACCGAGCAGAAGAGAGGGCCCCCTCTTCATTCTGAAACGCGCAGTTCCACGTCAGGTCCGAAATGGAAAAGACCTAGGGTTCACTGGATTCATCGCGTGGTACTTCAATCGTGTTGTTTCTCTTTACAAAACAGAGGACGAGGAGAGAGTTCGGAGACCACTCGGCGTAGTCCACACGATCGGAGCAGTAGAGGTTGAATTCCATCATTTGCGATTCCATAGATAGGATGTGGACCTCTTTTCCGTTGGTGAACAGCACATGCCGTCCATCAGGGGAATAGGAGCAGGACTTCCCCGAAAAGGAGTACACGGGAGAATACACGACGGAGCATGCGTTCCGATTGTTCTCTTCCTTCTGCATTATCAAAACTCTGAAACGACTGTGGATGAAACTGCTTTCTATGGCTTTGGCACCCTTCATAGAGCGAGACGGCTTCTTTCCAGGGCAGTGAGAAGGAATGAGCGACAAACACATCGCAGGTATGATACATTACACACTATTCGTTCGGAGACGCGAATACCTCGAAAAGAGACCCTTCTTGCGATAGAGAGTGATGACCAAGGAACCGAGGATCGCGCCTCCGTAAAACACTGCCTATGCAGTCACAGTCAAGGAGAGGGAGTTACGATGCAGTTGATCAGAGGAATGCTGTTCTCCGTCCCACCCACTGGCTTTCTACACGCGCTGATCTGCACGGTGAAACTGCAACACAAACCGTACGTGTCTGACAGCGGAGTCCTCCGTCTCTCTATCCATGACTCTGACATGTCCACTGCCATACGTATCACTGCACGAATACTCCATGATATACCCGGTTGTCTGGCACTCCGGAATCGTCTACATCGATAACGAGACGAGAGGCGGCTTTCCTACCGTGTTTGTCTGCGCGCACGGGTGACAGGGAACCGAAATGTCGCACTGCTGGGTGGAAAACCAGGTGCTGCTCAATCCCTTCGTTTCCACTCGCTCGTGCGCACACCCCTCGGCGAGAAGGAGCAGCACGAGACACAGAAAGGAAACACTTTGAAAACGGAACATGGATACGAATCTCTAACAAAGCCCGACACTATACAATACAAAGTTACAAACTTTAGAAGCACTTTCTGTGGACAATGGTGGGACCGGCCTCGTCGTA
>ERZ1106948.215-NODE-215-length-29171-cov-40.369385_pt1 | contig 29171 bp, 19 predicted proteins | sample MGYA00403673_ERZ1106948 | MGnify/ENA primary metagenome ERZ1106948 (study PRJEB35170, sample SAMEA104062409) | human gut metagenome | biome: human gut; feature: human-associated habitat; material: faeces | place: Denmark | collected 2012-05-07 ...
TTGTGAGTGAGTTTGAATTGTGAATGAATTGTGAGTGAGTTTGAATTGTGAATGAATTGTGAGTGAGTTTGAATTGTGAATGAGACTGAGTTTTGAGTGAGTTGTGAATTGAATTGTGATCCTCTCACGAACAATGAACCACACACGAAGGCACTCAACTCTTCAAAAACTCACAACAAAGACAACCAAAAGGGGAAAAGACTACTCCTCACTAACGGACTCATCAGAATCGCTTTCCTCAGCAATGCACTTCTTTTGATACTCCTGCATTTGCTGATACTAGACATGAAATGAGAGTTGAATACTCACCATCTGGAGCAGTAATTCGTAATTCTCTCTGTTGAAATCGCGCTTGGTGAAAAGGGAATAGACAAAATGAGCAGCCGAGGCGATCACCATGGCATACTGGGAAAAGGTGAAAAGGGCGGATTTCACGGGAGGGGGGTAAGAAGCAAGTGCTCTTTCCAGTACAGTGCTTGTGATAATGAACAGAAACAGGTAGGGACGCAGGAAGCACACCTACGCGTGATGGGGAGAAGAAGAGCCTGCTCCGGGAAGAGAGGTGATGAGGAAGGAGAGGAGGATCTTTGCAGAGAAGGAGAGGAGTGTGCGCATGTCGCAGAAGGAGGATTGCAGCAGCTCTTGGATGCCGGCCACTTTTTCGAGCTTCGCGTTCGTCCAGTTCATGATCGCGTGGATGTCGTGAACGTAGGCCTCGGTCTCGTTGCGAATGGCGAGAAAGGAGTCCTGGACGTGCGACTAGCGGTCAGAAGGAGCGCGAATCCCCACGTTCAGTTCCTGTAGTTGCTCTCCTGTCCTGGTGACCGTGTTTAGCACTGCCTTGCCCTGCGACAGGGTGGTGGAGTGCATTTCCAGATTCTTGGTCTGCAAGTCGAGCAGCTCTCTCTCGTTCAGAATGGACGATTCCCTGCGCGTCAGAGAAGGATGCGTTCGCGTACAGCATCGCCACCGTCTGCGTCGCGGCTTCCTCGAGCTTCTGCACCGAGCGGTCGACGCGCTCCTGCCACTCGCGACTCTCTCGATAGTAGCACATGCTGTCGCCGTGGTGGAAGAACTGCGTGAAGATGTCGAAGTCGCTGGACGATAGTTGTTGCGTGCACGCGCGAACGTCGGAGGAAGAACAGGACGGCAGGGTTCTTCGCGTGTCCTCATAGTAGCACAGGAACACGTTCCACGAAAACACCAGCTTCTCCTCCTTGGTCATGTCCAGACAGCTGTTCTGCACCGACTCATAAGCGTTCTGTCGCATGAAACGAATCTCAATTCCCCACCTTCCAGCAGTCGGTGTTGTCACTCATGGATTGGAGCATGCTCCACTTGCGACTGCCCTCTCTGGACAGTCGCGCGATCTCCTCGTTGCGCTGCGTCGAGTAGTGCACGGACTCTACGATAGGAGGAGATGAGAATCACGTGGTACTCGAAGACACGAGAAGAAGGAGAAACGAGTATAGGGCGAGAAGAGCGCACGTCATGGAAAGAAGGAACACAACACGATAGAGTGAAATGACTTGAGGAAGTGGGATTGCGCACTCATTTGAATGAACGCGGAGGAGAGGAGAGAAGGCGAATTGGAGAGTTTTGAGATGAGAGGAGAGGGTGTTTGCGCTAAAGGAGGCGTGATCATGGGAGGGGGTGATTGAGAGGGAGGAGTGAAAGAGGGAGTGATTTGGGTTTGATCTGAAGTGACTCAAACGCATTCGGATGAGAATCCGAGATCGACTGGATGGGGTCAGAATGAATCAAACGCTATTCGATTTCACGCTACAACTCAACCCGATGTGATAGAGAGCGGCGAGAGCGCGACGCATTCATTTCCTCTCATGGAGACGGAGCATTGGATGCGTTACTTCACCGACCCGGAGCCCTACGGAGAAGCGATTCCCTACTACTACAACAAGGAATCGGGCGAAACCCAGTGGGAGGAGCCGAACGAGGTCGCCTTCTTCTTCTACGGAAAGAGACAGAGTACTTCAGTGCACTCTATGTGTTGTAGAGCGAGAACCCCAGCCCCTTCTCCCCATGGGAACCGAATCGCTGTCTGCGTGCCTCCGGCAGTTGGGAGTGGACGAGATATCCCATTTGAAGTGCAACTCGATCCGAGAGCTCCACCGCTTTCATGTTGAAAGGGGGGCGTCGCTGGACTGGAAGACAATTGCCTGTCAGAATAACGGTCTTCTGCTCTATGTGATCGCGAGTCAGTTTCTGAATCCGAGAGCTTGCTACGAAGAATTGGTCGCCTGCTGCGAAGAATTGCTCTCCTTCCACTCCTTCGTGAACATTGTGATGCCCATTTTCCTCGACGAGCAGTTGGGAGGCGTAAACCGAGTGAATCAGTGCTTCACCTTCTTCTTCTCCACCCTTCGCCGCGACACGCCATCCGCGGACTGTGACCCTTCCGTGTATGCGTGGTATGAGTGTGTGGTGTGTTACCTTCCCTTTTCGCCTTCCCTCCTGCAGCAGATGCAGCTGTTTTTCGTCTCTTTTTCGTCCTCTTCTCTGCTGCGCTGTATGATTCGTCTCGCGCAGAACAACGTAGACTGCTTTCTTCAAACCGTAGCGGCTCCGGACGCGCTGTCGTCAACCCTCCTCTCTCTGCTGAACGAGACTCCGTTTGCAGAGAAGGACGGCTTTGCGTCCGTCCTGTGGCAGTTTGTGCTGAAGTGCATGCAGGCGAAGAGTGACCTGTTCTTCGCGTCGGACGTGATGGTTCTCGTGGACATTCTGATCCGCTCCTTGAAGGACGAGGACGATGCCTTCCCCGTATGGGCGCGTTTGGGAAGTGATGGATAGTTGCGAGGACTGATGGTGCGACTGCTGCGTATGGTGAGCGAGAGTGATGTGTGGAAGAAGGAGGTGAGGGTGGATATGTGAGGTGACGCGTAGTTGAATCGGTACAAGGAGAGGGAGATTGTGAGCGTTCTTCATTAGGGAGGCGATGTGTAATCTATGTGGTAGTGTTTTTGTGTGTTTCTTGTTTTCTTTCTGGTGCTGGGTTGTCACAGAAGGAGGTGATCACTTGAGTGGGGGTCAATCACAACATGAATTGATCGACTACAACGGGAAACGATCAAATGCAACAGAAAACAGTCAATCACTATCGGGATCCTCCATCCTCCACATGTCATGGATTCACAATCGGAGCACGCAGACGAACTAAACTTCCTCATCATCAGGTCCCCATCCTTCCTCTCCCCTAACGATTAGCGATGTTCACCGGAAGGAAGCCTGGACCTTCTTATCCAACGAGATGCGAGAGCAGATGAAACGAGAACCGTCCGGACGCTCTCCTTCCATAAGTTGAAGGTTTGACCTTATTCTCGATGCGGGCGATTTGATATTCCTTGACCATCTCCACAGGCAATCCGAAGAAGAGATCCAGATGCAGCTATCCCTGTTCAAAGAGAAAAGCGACGGTATTCCCTCGTTTCTCCGTTCATTTCATAGAGATGGGTTCGTACGGCATTCCCCATCTCTTCGTTCCGGGCAATCACGACCCTGCGTTCACATACGCACGCGAGACACCCGAGGTGTTGAATGCGGTTACAGGAACCGTAAACATGCACAACTGCTGCTACCAGTTGCTCCCCCACTTGTGGATTGTTGGTTTCGGCGGCAGTGTGCCTGTTCGCCTTGCAGATGGCACACCCTACAAGAGCTCGTATCCGTTCACTACCGACATGGAGGACGAGGTGAGCCGGTTGATGGCGCTTGTTCCAAAAGGCGACAGCATCATCCTGTTGACGCACTGTCCCCCGTCCAAGATCGGTGAGGAGAAGAGGAGTTGTCTGAAGCAAAGGAAGCAGTGTGATGGACCGGGACAAGTCGATGAAGGAGGCGTTCTACGGAAGTGACAGTTTGTACAGCCAAGTCACCCGGCTGATGGAGGAGGTGCTGGAGCGCGTCTGTGTTCACGTGTAGTACGACCTGTTCCTGATGGTGCACGGTCACGTTCATCACACGCCCGGCTGCAACTGGCTCCATCGGCAGAAGAAGCGGTGCTGCGTCGTGAATCCGGGCAGCGTGATGTATGGGCTGTTTCTCTTCGTGACTGCGTAGGGGAGGTCGATACGCGAAGGTGCGCGTGCGGAGAGTGGGCAGGGAATGGAAGGTGGCGTCCATTCAACACTCCTTTTCCTATCTGTGTTGTGTTTGTTGCTCTCGCAAGTCATTCGTCCAACAAACACGCTATGACAACCTATCTACCCTCGTGACATCGGAAGCCTTCTTATCCCGTCGGAGCCGCACAAAGCGAGGGAAACGAAGCGAGACTCCGCGATACAGAGGGGACTGCGTGACGGAGGCGGCTTTCACCTCCAGCACAACGCGAGGCTGGAAGAAGACGTCCATCTTCACCGCCTTGGGAATCGCCACGCCCTCGCTCTGCAGTTCATCTCGACTCGTCAGGAGGGGCTGCAGCTCGCGGTGGAGCTGACTCAGCTGTTCCTTCGTGAACCCGCTGCCCACGGAGCAGATGGGTTTGAACTAGGCGTGACGCATCGCGAATGAATGGACTCCGTTCTCCTCCCTCACAGCACACAGGAAGGAACCATAGCAGTCCTTGCGCTGCCCCTTGCCGAACTTGGCGCCCACGATCACCACGTCCACGGAGTCTCCGAAGCTGTCCAGATAATCGGCCTTGAGTTTCACCCAGTCTTCTATGCGTCATCTTGTTGCGTTTCGTGTACTGTTCCGCGCACCACAAGCGTACACGCTGTTCATGTTCTTCAACACGAGTCCCTCGCAGCCTTCGCGTACGCTCTCTTCGATGAGGTGTGTGAGTAGGGTGTTGTTGTGTGAAGAGTGGGGAGTATTGGATGAAGAGGGAAGACTGCTGGTTGATGAGTGGAGAGTGTTGTTTGAAGGCTTCAGAGTATTGCTTGAAAACGGAATGACCTGAAACGGCACCAACACAAACCCTCGCGAGGCATCCGAAGGGAAGTACTGCTGAAGAAGCCGCTTGCGTTCGGCGAGCGGTTTCAGCGTCAGATCCTGGTGCTCCAAGAAGAGGAGATCGAAGATGCAGAGCCGCACACTGCTGCCCGCCTTCAGCTGCTTCTCCTCCTTGCCCAGCATCACGCTGACTTCGCGGAAGGGCAGCAGCGCGCCCTGATGGCTCTGGATCACCAACTCGCCGTCGAGAATGAAGGAGGAGGGAAGAGTGTCCTGAAGCGCTTGGAGGCAGGCAGTCACGCGCGGTTCGAGGGAGCGGAGGCGCTACGCGTGAGAGGGAGAGCGAGAAGCCACTTCGCCGGAGCGTCCGAAGAGCAGCACGGAGTCGGCCGTTTTGTGGATCTGCACGCGCACGCCATCGAACTTGTGCTCGGCGATGGTAGGATGTTGCTGCGAGAGGGCAATGGCCGCATCGATGGAGGTGAGTGGGGAGCAGAGCGCGCAGTTGCAGAACTGGCCGACACGCACGGGATAGAGCGATTTGACGTTCTGCGGAGTAAGAGTGGAAGCATTGGAAGCGAGGAAGTCGATGAAGGGAGCGAATCGCGGATTGTTGTTGAAGGCCTCTTGGCAGGCAGCGAGCGTGTTCTCTTTGTCGCGACAACACCCTTGGAGATAAAACTGAATGAGGGACTTGCAGAGCACCTTCTCCCCGAAGCCAAAACCCCGGTTTCGTAGAATGAAGGAGGCTAGAATGAATAGGAGCACGAAAGAACACTCGTATAGTACAATTCGCTTCCACTGGAGCACTGACCCCAAATGGAGTGCATGTGAGAGAAGAGACGCGTTCGGCTGCCGGTTCCCTCTTCTTCCGAGAGCGAAAGCATCGATCTATCCATGACCGCCCTTCTTCACGCCGACGCATAGAAGTCTTGAATCGAGAACGGGGAGTTGGCTTGTTTTGGAGAATACAGAGCACAGCAGGCTTCGGGAATGCCGCCTATTCTCAATCCAATTCAAAACAAAACACCCTTCTCCTTCACCATGTCCTTAACACGCTGCTCGGTGAGTTGGAAGGAGTCGCTGATGCACTGGATCATGAGTCGGTCTGCGATGCGGAAGTTGATCTTCTCGTCCTTCTGATTGAAGATCTGCAAGTAAAATGTGCAAACGGGAACGACTTGACCACTAAGCAGAGCGGCGGCGCATTTCATGCTTTCAATGCCGTAGGGTTGAATGGATTGAAAGAGGGATTGAAAGCGCTGCCCCTTTTCGGTGAGGAGCGATGTGCCGCGAATGGTGTTGAGCGAGGCGCATAGCTGCGAGAATGGGAAGGAGGCGGTGGTGGAGAAGCGTTTCGGGAAGAAGAATCCCCGCAGCATTCTCCAGGGAAGAATCAATGAGAACAAACAGGCATAGTCAAACTCATCTTCGAGTTGGAAGACGTACCCGAGGATCATGGAAATGCGTCTGAAGACCATGTCGATCCAGCCCTGTCTCACACTGTCGATCACCCCCACGTTGTTGTACTTGTCGTACTTGGGAACGTTGGCTTGTTGCAGGTGGATCTCTGTAATGGCGGTGTCGATTTGGGTGAAGGAGAGCGTGGCGATGGAATAGACGCCCTCTTCCCACTCGCGACGACGCCACTTCAACTCGATCTTTTGACACGACTAGTTGTGAGATGGGTTGAAATAAACTACGGAGGAGATGAACTGGCCTTGAATGCTTCCATTGTAGAGTATGTAGTCTCCTTGGGGAACGGGATTGATTTTGCAGACGGACTGCGTGTAGTACTACGGATTGGTGGTAAGGAAAGGCGCGGTACTTGAGCGGCCTTTTCGTCGGTCAGGGCTTCGACGATGACTTGGGGCGGCACGAGAAATCGAACGAGGAGGTCGAACTCTCCAGAGGGGACGCGCTTAGAGGGCTGAGCGAACATGACAGAAATGAAGAATGGGAAGTGGGCTTGTGTGGCATTCTTCTCCATATAATGAGCGATGTATCAAATGCGATTCCTTTGCGGATAGAACGGAGAGTCACTCGTGTTGTTCATTCCTTGAGAATGGAGTCTTTGTAATTGGTTCATCAAATGGGGAGGATGAAAGGATCCTATCGAGGAGAATAGAGAGCGGGAATTCCATTCCCTTTCTGCTGTTGCTCTCTAGAGTTCCCAACTTCCCTATTGCACGAGGGTGTGTATTCTCTGTGCGCATCTGAACGAAAGCCGTGCTAGGGCGTGCCCTTTTCTTGGAACCAATCCATCCGGTATTATTCCGTTTCCCCTTTTCTCTAACGCTGACCACGCGTAATAACACTCCTCCATACCGCAGTCAACTAGGATTCCAATTGGGAGACGACCCGAAGCCAATGTGGCTCAAACGCTGTAAATTGAACTGTGGAGGGCTCCCTCCTCTCCTGGAGCCATGAAGAGACTGATCCTTGCGCATGTCTCCCAGAAGACCAAGTGACCCAGAAAAACAACGCACATACTGAGCTGCATCCAACCCTACCCTTTCCTCACTGCCCTTCTTTTACTCTTCGATCGTGGTTCCGGCAAGTTTCCGAAATAGCCCCGATTTTGGTAGTGTCGCCTAGAAGCAGCCAATCAGAAGTCACAGAAGTGACCGTGCCAGTTCCCTCTTTCCAATAACCGTGGTTGTGGCGAAACACCGTTGGTGTTCACAAACGCCATAAAAACATATCACAGAAGGAGAATGAAGTATTTGACGCTTATTGCTCTGTGTTTGCGGCTTTTTAGAGGTGTTATGCATAGTGTCTGTTGCTATGAGCACAATGACGTGCGAGAGTGGCGAGGTGTACTTTGCCGTGACGAAGAAGTGCACGAGCGACGCCACGGAGGAGTCGTACAAGATTCTGAACGGTGCCACGGAATTGAAGACAAGCGCCACGTTCGCAAACAACGAACAGCGCACGGATGAGTACTGTCTGCAGGCTACGACCAACAAGCAGTACAAGTTGAGACTGATCGATGGGTACGGCGATTCGTGGTACGCTGGCGCTTGGGTGAGCGTGGCTGGAGTCTACGGCAATGTGGTGTTCAAGGGCTACATGACGGCGGCAAGCACGGAGGAGTACGATTTGTCGATGTACTACCCCGTGACGAAGAACGCGGAGTGGAAGATGCTGGCTGCGACTTCGATCGCTGCGGACTGGAACACACTGAACTTCTCGGATGATAGTTGGCAGACGGTGACGCTGGGCTCCATTTCGGCTGTGTCGGGCACGCAGTACTTCCGCAAGACGTTCACGGGTCTCCCCAACATGGCTGCGTACGAGGTGTCGATGAGCTACAAGTTCGGTATTGTGGCGTACGTGAACGGCGTGGAGGTGTTCCGCGACCACATGGCTGACGGCGCTGTGACTGCCACCACTCCTTCCAACGGTGCTTTCACGGATTACGAGTACCACGGCGTCATTCGTCCCGCGAAGGAAATCGAAGCGAGTAGCGTGCTGGCGGTGGAGCTGCACTTCCCCACCACGGGCGAGAACGACGTTGCGTTCGACGCGTACGTGGCTTCGCTGGCGTCCTCGACGCCCGTTGGAGACGCGGAGACGTGCTTCATCTACCCGTACGCCGTGACGCTGTCTTCTACGGGCGGCTCCAATACGGACAACATCTTCAACTTCGGCAAGCAGGACTTCTTCTCTGCTTCCGCCGCGGGTCTCCCCGTGACGGTGACGTACGAGCTGGCTGGACCTCGCGCGCACGTGAACGCGCTGCGTGTGTGGCCCTACACGTACCCCACGAACGGTCCCATGTCGTTCACGCTGTCGGGCGCGATGAGCACGGCGAGCACGTTCAGCGACGTCCTCAGCGTCTCGCAGGCGTCGTACACTTCCAGCACGTACAACGTGTTCCACGGTCGCATCAACGCGAAGCCGTACCAGTCGTACCGTCTCCTCATCTCGGACGTGTCTGCGACGACGATGTACGGCGTGGAGGTGCAGCCGGTGACATGTGCGGACCTGCTGCCCACCGCCATCGAGTTTGAGCCCTCCTCGTACTCGATGTACACGCTCTTCGACGAGGCGAACATCCACCCCACGATCAGCGAGTTCTCGAACTGCGCGGTGTCCCCCGCGCTGCCCACCGGCTTGACGCTGAACCCCGCGACCTGCACGATTACGGGTAAGGCGACGGTGGCGTTGGCGAGCACGGTGTTCACGATGACGTCGACGATCAACGGCGCGGCGATCACGGGTACGTTCACGCTGCAGGTGACGGAGTGCAGTGGCACGCTGGTGACGGTGCTCCGCAACTACAAGGGCACTCCCACGGCGGAGTCGTTCTCGATCATTGATGCAGCGACGCAGCAGGTGGTGCTGAACGTGGCTCCCAACTCGGGTCAGCCGAAGAACCAGGACTGGTCGACGATTCTGTGTCTGACTTCGGACAAGTACGAGGTGGAGGTGGCTTCCACGGGCAAGTACTGGCAGGAGCTGTCTCGTCTGTACGTAAACGCGATGCTGTCGCAGGACGAGTACGAGACGATCGCGCGTATGCGTTACGACGTGAACCTGGGCATTCCTTCCGACTACGTGATCAACGCGAAGTGGGCCGTGTCGCCGCAGGTGCAGTGGTTCTACAAGATGGGCGAGGTGCCCGCCAACTGGTTTGGTGCAGAGACGTCGGGTTGGAGCACGGGTGCAATGGGTGCGTTCCCCGCCTCCTCGAACCAGATCCAGTTGTACAAGCAGACGTTTAGTGTGGGGTCTTTGAATGACGTGGCTGGCTTCGTGGTGTCGCTGCGCTATTTATATGGTTGTGTGATCTACGTGAACGGCAACGAGGTGTTCCGCAACGGCGTGGACGGCGAGCTGAGCGCGTCGAGCGTGGGTCTGAACGCGTACACGGATTTGATGTACCGCCAGATCTCGTTGCCGGCGAAGACGATGGGCACGGCTGAAGTACCGTCGGTGAACTATTTGGTTGAGGGCTCGAATGTCATTGCGATTGCGATGGTGGCGCAGACGGCGTCGCAGACGACCTCGGTGTTCAACTGCGCGGTGCGTCTGATGAGCGCGGTGAACTCGCGCGTGTTCGACTACTCGCTGAGCTACAGCATGTTCGAGGCGGGTTACCCGAAGGATATTGCGAACTTCTACTACGTGGACCACATCACGATGAAGAACTGCGGCGAGACGTACTGGACGATCCTGTTCAACAACGACCGCCGCGAGTGGATCAACTCCGTGACGGTGTATCTGTGGTACAGTCAGGCGGACAAGTACCCGGGCCGCTTCACGCTGAAGGCGCGCAACACGAACCTGGAGGCGTGGACGACGATCAAGAACGTGACGGGCATGACATGGTCGATGGCTGGCGAGAACAAGGTCATCTGGCTGGAGAACAACAAGCCCTGGAACCAGTATCGCTTCGAGAACATGGCGAGCGCGAACGGCGACTGTCCGTGGCAGATCGGTGCCTTCGACGTGGTGTCGCGCTCGGTGCCCGCGACGATCGCGGACTTCACGTACAACACGCCGGTGGTGATCACGAAGGACATTGAGATGGGCGAGCTGTATCCCAGCGTGGAGTACTACTATGACTTCACTGTGTCGCCCGCGCTGCCCACGGGTCTGCTTCTGGACCCGCACACGGGTAAGATCTCGGGCACGTCGCACGCGGAGTCTCCGGCGACGCAGTACACGATCACCGCCAAGAAGCTGGGCACGGGCGCCGCTACGTCGTTCGTGATCACGCTCTCCGTGGAGACGTGCTTCGGCGGCAAGAATCTGATCACGCTGGTGGCGCGCATGGACAGCTACGCTGAGGAAGGCTCGTACAAGCTGTTCTCGGGCAAGGGTACGACTGGCGAGGTGGTGTCCTCCATCACTCAGTTCAAGGTGAAGAGCGGTCTGAACTACGGCGACTTCTGCGTGGCTCACGGCATCTACACGCTGGAGCTGTACGATTCGGCCAATGACGGTTGGACGAACCCGGCTGGCTGGTACCTGACGATCGATGTGGGCGCGATGGTGTTCGAGATGGGCCAGATGCATCGCGACATTCCGTCGATGTCGACGCTGTTCTCCTCGCTGCTTCCGTTCCAGATCGACTACGACACGTGGAAGGTGTGGAACAGCGCCGCGGCTGTGGCGGAGGGCTGGAAGAGTGTGAGCTTTGACGATTCGGCGTGGACTTCGGTGAAGGCTGCGGACTTCGGTAACCACATGGGCACGACGGCGTACATTAGACACGAGGTGACCATCCCCGCGATCGAGGACTACTATGTGCTGAACGTGCGTGTGAAGTACACGGGCGGTGTGGCGGCGTACTTCAACGGTCGTCTGGTGGCGCGTTTCAACCTGGCGGACGACTTTGAGGCGGATACGGAAGCAACTGCCGCTCACGACGCGACGCTCTTCTCCAAGTTCCACGTGGTGCTTCCCACGGTGGGTGCTGTGACGGGCAAGAACGTGATGGCGTTCGAGATCCACCGCGTTGCGGGTCAGAGCGAGCTGGTGTTCGACGCGACGGGTGTGTTCGGCGTGAACGAGTGCTCGCCGGTGCTGGACACGTACTCCGAGATTGACAGCAGCGAGGTGTCGGGCTGCACGAAGGAGGACCTGCTGGACATTCTGCCCACCACCTACGGCAACATCCCCAACGCGCTGGGCGCGTTCCTGTCGTGGACGGTGGAGAACCTGGAGGGTTCCAAGTTCAACAGCTTCGCGATTCACACGAACACGGTGGTGAGTGGCTACGGCTTCTCGGTGTACGGTCGCTGGGAGAGCGGCGAGGACTTCATCAGCGCGCTGGCGGTGACGGACCAGTCGACGAAGGACAGAGAGCGCTGCGCGTGGTCGATGCCGGTGGGCATTGCTGGCTTCAACCAGTTCAAGTTCGAGGTGGATATCGCTGCGGCGTCGTCTTCTCCTGCCAGCACGAACGCGTACTTCGGTCAGTACTGCAAGCCGAGTGGTAGTGGTTCATGTCCGGCTGTGGGTGATTATCCGGCTGTGGGCGAGGGCGAGATCTCTCCCGCGGAGTGCGACGACGGTTTCCGCGGCTACTCGTACAGAGAGTGTGCGAACGGTCAGCTGGGCGATGTGAAGACGGACAAGTGCGAGTACAAGCTGCCGGCGAGACTGCGCTACGCGAACAACAATATGGAGTTCATTCTGGGCACGGAGGTGACGAGCGAGAAGCCTTCGTACAGAAACATCATCACGGAGTTCTACATGCAGGACAGCACGCCGCTGCCCGATGGTTTCTCGCTGAACGCGGCGACGGGCGAGATCACGGGCGTGCCGAAGGTGACGATGGACGCGAAGACGTTCACGGTGCGTGGCAAGAACCCGAAGGGCGAGGTGTTCGTGGAGATTACGATTTCGGTGCGCAAGGGCTACTGTCTGCCTGAGGGTGTGTTTGAGAGAACGCCTGTGGGCGAGACGGCGGTGTACAACTGCGCTACGCAGGGCAGCTACGTGGGTAAGCAGACGAGAGCGTGTGTGCTGGGAAAGAAGAACGGCGAGTGGGAAAAGGCGAGCGGGTTCTGCATGCCCGTGGCTACGATCGTGCTGATTGTGGTGGTGGTGATCATCGTGATCGTGGTGGTGGTCCTGATTCTGCTGCGTTCGCGCAAGACGAAGGCCGTCGGCGGCGTGAAGGGCAAGAACATGAAGGCTGCCGCGACGAAGAAGACAGCTGCGAAGAAGGCGACGAAGCAGGTTAAGGTTTAGAGATGGTCATTTGGTGTGTTTGTTGGAATTCTGTGAAGGGCAGTGAATTGGGATGATTGAAAGGGTTGTGTGGAGGAAAGCGGTTTTGGGATTGCGGTGTCATTATTGTGAATGGATGGAGGTGAAAGGATGAGTGGAGGAGCAATTCGGTTGGAAATGGGTTTTGAAGGGATTTGTGGAGGTTAAAGGGTGGAGGTGGGTGTAGATGGACGGATTGTGTAGTTAAGGGATGGAGGGAAGGAATGGGAGGAATGATGGAATGAAGGGGATTGACAGAAACGTTTAGATAAAGTAGAAGGTGTATGAATGGGTTAGGGTGGAAATGAATTGAGAATGCTAACAGTGAAGAATTGCGTATTTTGTGATTTGCGTATTTCACATAGTTTTGTGGAAATGGTTGGAATTGTAAGTATTACTACTGAAAGGTCTTTGCTTTTATTGAAAACACTAACAGAACGACAGATATCGTACATACGTCGACGCCGCCAAAGATACCATCATGATCGAGCGGCGTTCCATACAGTGTTTGCAGCAACATGCCACAGACGAATATGGAGATATAGCGATGAGAGACCTCTGCTATCCAAGTTGTTTGGGGAAGATGCCAATCCCATGATCTTTAAGGAAGTTTTCAAGATAGACTTTGAAGTCTTCACGGCATTTGTAAATTGGCTGGTAGCAACAAGCGTAAAAGACCGTGATGGAAACGATGTTCAGCGTGACCAATCGACTCCGTTTTTCAAGTGGCTAAATGGACGAAGAAAGAGTTCTATGGGTCCTGATATGGCTGCGGCATGTGGTGTGCTCTACTTGTTTGGAAGAGGTACATGTGTTGAGAAGGCTGCTGTGATGAAGGTTCACCGATCATCGTTTGAACGCATTGCTTCGTTTGTAGTTGATGAACTGATGCGCAGAACCAGTGAAGTGATTTTCATTCCACCTGCTGAGGAGCAAGTGTTTCCGAAGTGTCACGAAACGGGACAGCCGTTTGAAGGTGCTCTGTTTGCAATCGACGGTACGCTGTGCAAGTGTACTGTGAAGGGGAAGAGGAACGATTACTATACCAGAAAGGGAATGGCGCAGATTAACGTCCAAGTGATGTGTAATTGGAACCTGGATTTGGTGCACGTTGATAGTAATTATATTGGCAGAACCCACGACTACGATATGTACCTTAGCTCTAGACTCCGTCGCTGTGTTGATAGTGGTACGCTGCTTCGTCCTGGTGGCTTCATCATTGGAGATGAAGGATATGCCTGCAGTGGACGAATCATGCGCCCATATGACAAGCGAAAGACCAGCTCCAAGAAGCAGCTCTTCAATCTATTCTTTAAATCAACAAGACGGATTGTGGAAAATGCGATTGGCGCGTGGAAGCAGATGTGTCCGTTGCTCAACATCGGAATGCATCGAATGTCTCCTGAGAAGCTTGCACAGACAATCCTTGCTTCCGCCGTGCTCTATCAATTCTGCAAGAAGACTAAGGAGATGATGCGACGTACACGCGAGAATCTCCCACCACACCCATATCTCCAACAGCAATTCACGATTCCATCAGTATTCCGTGGCAAAGATGCCAAAGCGCTTCGCAGAATCATCACGGAGAGACTAGCAAGAACGTATGTTGATACTCGTTCTGTCATTCGTCAAGGTCGTCAACGACAAGATGTGAGAATGAGAAGCTGCAAATGATTGATAAAGACAAACGGAAGTAACAATAAACTAGTACACTACACCTCTGCTATTCGTGGGGTAATACTATCTCCAGGGTCGACAGATGGTTGAGAGGCTTCGTCTACATATAAAAGAAGAAAGCAAGTGCAACTACTATGGGAAGGAGACATCCGATGACGCTTCTCATACTCCCATATCTCTTGTTCCCTTTCTTCTCTCTTTCGCATGAGTTCCACTAGATTCTGTCCCATATCAATCAATGAATTAGTGAACAGAATGCAAGTGTCGGCAAAACGCGTCATTGTAGTCATGTAACGTCGCTCGTCTTCGCTGATACTTGTTTCTAGCGCAGTTCGCGCCTTCTCGAGATCCACCATCTCACCAATCCGTGTTTTATCGGTTCTTCGGACAGTGTCCCTCTGTTGCGATGCAGAAGTGAAGTCGACGAATTGTGACTCCGTGGGAACTGAAGACATCGACGACCGAGGCAGCGACTCCGCTGCATGACTCCTACCAAGGGTAGGAGCCTCAGAAGTCACTGAAGCATCAGGAAGCTCGGAAATACGGGCAGCTGGAGCAGGACGAACATCATCGGACAGGGTTGAAGTCGTATCAGCCATCTCGCTGTCGACGTAATCCGGATCATCGTTGCGTCTCGGATTCGCCGACTCTCGTTCTACAAGGCTGTTTGCGACTGTCCTATCCACATTTCTGAGGAAGTCCTGATGATTGATATCATCGGAAACAAAGGACTCAGCACGCACTGTTTCTAAGGATAACAATTACAGACAATTGTATACGGTTAGGGTTGATAACATGCCGGTTAACATCAGGATTGACGGGCTATGAATAACTGTTGCGAAATAACAGAAGGACTCTCCCTGGTACTACACCATGCAACAAGTAGTCATGAAGCACAGAGAAGTAATAGTCCTCGTCGCTTGACGCTTCACGTCTATTGCGTACAATACGTTGCCCTCTCTATATACTTAGTACCAACTACTTGATATACCTTAGCAATATTGATTATCTCTCTGAGTTTTCGGCGTAGCGCTGATACTCTTCTTTCAGAATCTTGAGGGAATCTGGCAACGTACAATTGTCTCAGTCGTTCCCAATCCGCCTAAAACTAACGTACCTACAACAAAGTCGAACAACATGCTCTCGGAAGCGACGATCATCGTTTTGACAGGAACGATCAGCGTATCCCAGCTCTCTCCACATTTGTGAAAACAGCTGAGCGACGAAATCCTTCTTTTCGCGTGTCCATTGGTTTCCGCGACACTGACCAGTCTCATCGGCAATGGAATTCGTTGTTCTTGTCATTTCTAGCAAGAAAAGGAAGTATTATAGTTTGAAACGTACTTTTGTGTTTTGGAACAAAGCGCTCGTGTGCTAATTCACAAATCGTCCAAATAAAGCCCCGATTCCCGTCAAGGATTTGCGAATACGTGCGACTGTTAGCATTTTGCAATTGTGATTTGCACAAACGACACTGTTAGCATTCTCAAATAGATGGTCATTCCCTTTCGTCAAATGAATCGGGTTTCATTCAACAAACACGCCCATTCAATTACACCTTCACGGTCTTCGTTGAACCCTTCTTCGACGGATTCTTCTTGCTCGACGCCTTCCCACTCTTACCCTTCACGCCACCAACAGCCTTCGTCTTGCGAGAACGCATCAGCAGGAGCACCACCACCGCAATGATCACAATCACCACAATCACGATCAACACAATCGCAACAACGGGCATACAGAATCCCGTCGCCTTCTGCCACTCACCGTCCTTCTTGCCCAGCACGCACGCTCTCTTCTGTGTGCCCACGTAGCTGCCCTGCAGCGCGCACTGGTACACCGCGATCTCGCCAACCGGAGTGCGCTCGAACACGCCCTCAGGAGGACAACGACCCTTGCGAATGAATATCGTGATCTCCACGAACGTCTCGCCCTTCGGGTTCTTGCCGCGCACCGTGAACGACTTCGTGCTCATCGTTGACACGGGAATACCCGTGATCTCGCCCGTCGTGGGGTTCAGCGTCAATCCCTCGGGCAGAGGCGTGCTGGTCTGCATGAAGAACTCCGTTATGATGTTGCGGTACGACGGCGCGCCACTCGACACCTCCGTGCCCATTATGAACTCCATGTTGTTGTTCAGGTAGTTGATCTTTGCAGGTAGCTTATACTCGCACTTGTCGTTCTGCACCTCGCCCAGCTGACCGTTCGTGCACGTTCTGTACGAGTAGCCTCTGAAACCCTCAGCGCACTTCGCGGGAGAAATCTCGCCCTCACCCACAGCAGGATAGTCGCCCATAGCAGGGCAGGAACCGCTGCCGCTCGCCTTGCAGTACACCATGGCGTATGCGTTCGTGCTCACCGTGCTCGACGCAGCCGAATCCACAACAAAGCGGAACTGCGTGAAGCCAGCAATACCCGCCGGCATCGACCACGTGTTGCGATCCTGCTGCTTCGTCGCCTGCTCCGTCACCGCCAGCGCGCTCGTGTACTCGTCCGTAGCCTCCCAGCGACCGTACACCGAGAAACCGTAGCCCGTCGTCGCCGTGTTCGTCTGCAGAGCGAACGTGTTGAACTTGGAACCCTCCAGGTTCTCCACCGTCCACGCCAGGAAGGAACCAGCCTCGTTGGGGATGTGACCGTAGGTCGTGGGCAGAATATCCAGCAGGTCCTCCTTCGTGCAGCCCGTCACGTCACTGCCGTCAAGCGATGAGAAGGTGTCCAGCACAATCGAGCAGTCATTCACGCCGAACACGCCCGTCGCGTCGAACACGATCGCGCTCTCGCCAGCCGCGCGGTGGATCTCGAAGGCAATCACGTTCTTGCCCGTCACAGCGCCCACCGTGGAGAGAACGATGTGGAACTTGGAGAAGGCTGTGGCGTCGTGCACGGCAATCGCCTCACTGCTCGCGTCGAAGTTCTCCTCCAGGTTGAAGCGCGCCACCAAGTGACCGTTGAAGTAGGCAGCCACGCCGCCCGCGTACTTCACGCGCACGTTCAGCACGTGGTAATCCTCGATCGCGGGGATATTCACCTCATGTCTCACATACGCCGTCGTGCCCATGTGGTTAGCCATCTCCGCAGCCTTCACCGAAGCCCACGCTGAATCGTCAAAGTCTATCGCATTCCAGTTGACAGCCACATCGCCGCCGTTGAGCAACTTCCACGTGTCGTACTCGATCTGGAAGGGCAGATAAGACGAGAACATCGTGGACACGGAAGGAACGCCGTGCGGCATCTGACCCATCTCGAACGCCATCGCGCCCACGTCCACCGTCAGGTAGTAACCAGCCGGGTTGTTCCAGCCGTCACCCTTGGAGTCGAACAGCGCGACCGTGTAGATGTTGTTGGCGACGCAGAAGTCGCCGTAGTTCAAACCGTTCGCCACCTTGAATGCGGAGACGGACGACACCACCTCGCCGCTCGTGTCCTTGCCCGAATACAGTCTGTACGAGCCCTCCGAAGGCCACGTGTCCGCGCGCACCACCAGCGTGATCAGATGTCTCTCGCCAGAGCAGGGCTCCACGGAAAGGGTCACAGGAACCGTCACAGAACCGCCACCCACCTTATTGGCGCTGATCTGGTACACAGCGGAGGGCGTCAAGACGTTGCACGTGCCCGAGATCTTGCCCGTGTAGGAATCGATGGTAATGCCGGTGGGCAGCGCAGGCGACACCGTGAAGTCAAAGTAGTACTCGGAGTTGGGATAGACCTCGCCCATCTCGATGCCCATCGTGATGAGAATGGGAGTGGGGTACGTGAGGTCGGGGATGTCCGACGGGAAGTTGTCCGCGAACAGGTTGAAGCCGCCAATCTGCCAGTCGCAGCTCATTTCGTCGCCCGAGCTCATGTTCTCGAAGCGGTACTGGTTCCAGGGCTTGTTGTTCGGCAGCCACAGAATCTTGTGCTCGCCCATCAGCGACCACTCCATGCCGCTCACGGCGCGAATCGTCGTCCACGCCTCCAGGTTCGTGTTGCGCGCCTTCAGCGTGAACTGCTTGGGCTGCATCGTGTTCTGTCGGTAGTACAGGAACACATCGATGGAGGAGATCCACTCGCGACGGTCGTTGTCGAAGATGATGGTCCAGTAGTTCTCCGTGCAGCTCTCCATCGACAGGAAATTCACGAAGTGCAGGTTACCGATGTCGTCAGGGTAGCCGTCGTCGAACTCGGTGTAGTCCACGGTGAAGCCGAACACGCGCGAGTTGCCCTCGCCGCCCATCAGACGCACCGCGCAGTCGAACACCGAGTTCGTCTGGGACGCCGTCTGCGCGATGATGGCAATGGCGATCGTGTTCGTGCCCTCCTGCAGGTAGTTCACCGACGGCGTTTCACCGATGGCCATCGTTCTCTTGGGAAGCGAGATCTGGTGGTAGTGCAGGTTCGTGTACGCGTTCAGACCGATGCTGGAGGCGCTCAAGTCGCCCTCCACGCCGTTGCGGAACACTTCCACCCCGTTCATGTAGATCACGCAGCCGTACAGGTAGCGCAGCGAGATCACGAAGCCAGCCACGTCATTCAAAGATCCCACACTAAACGTCTGCTTGTACAGCTGGATCTGGTTCGTCGCCCCCGTGAAGCTGCCCATCGAACCTGTATTCCAACCCGACGTCTCTCCATTAAACCAGTTCGCTGGCACCTCATTCATCTTGTAAAACCACTGCGAGGCAGGCGCCACCGACCACTGCGCGAGGATCACGCGGTCGTCGCCGAAGCCCAGGTTGGAGTCGTAGTGCAGACGCGCGATCGTCTCGTACTCGTCGTCGGCCAACAGCGCGTTCACGTACATTCTGGAGGACTCGATCCAGGCCTCGCCCGTGCCGCCGATATCGATCTCGTACTTCGGGTTCGACAGACAGAGGAACGTCGACCAGTCCTGGTTCGACACCTGACCCGAGTTCGCAGCCACGCTCAGCACCACCTGCTGCGTCGTCATGTCCTTGATCGAGAACGACTCCTTCTCCGCGCCCGACTTGTACGTGCGGACGATGCTCACTAGCGCTCCGGTGCAGTCAATCACCTCCAGCGTGAAGGTCGCCTGGTACGCGTGGGACGCCATGGTCGTGGACATCGTGAAGACCGTCGAGGCCAGTCCAGCGGTGGCGATGCCCGTGATGGAGCAGGTGGCGGCCGTGAAGGTCAGTCCCGCGGGCAGCGAGGGCGTCAGCGTGCAGTCGGCAAACTCCTTGATCGTCGGACGGATGTTCAGCGTGGTGTGTCTCGTGTAGGCGACGTACGACGCGGGCTCGATGGTCATGCTCGAGGGGAACGCGTCGGCGCACGTCACGGGCTGCACCTCCACCGCGTACACGTAGCCCGCAGCAGCTCCGGCACTGAAGGTGAAGCGGTACGACTGGAAGGGCCTGGCGTTGAAGTAGCCGTAGAACGTCTGGTACTTGCTGGAGGTGTACCTGGCGCCGGACACGGATACCACGTCCACGAACGTACTGGAGGTGCTCGTCGCGCCGGACAGCGTGAACGTGCCAGGAGAGGGCGTCGTGTAGGTGTAGGGCCACACGCGCACGCCGTTGACGTAGGCGCGCGGTCCGCCCAGCTCGTAGGACACCGTGGCGGGGAGAACCGTGGAGCTTCCCGTGTAGTAGTTCTGCTTGTTCCAGTCGAAAATGTAGGTGGGGTTGAGGCCCGCCGACGCGGTGATGGTCACGTCGTACGGGTACACGTAGCACTGGGAGTCCTCGGTGATGGGCGTGGAGGGAGCGAGCAACGCCAGGAACGCGTTGAACTCGGCAGCGTTGTCACCAGCGGTGGGGAAGTGCAGTTCCACGGCAAGCACGTTGTTCGCGGCAGTGAGCTCGCCAGCGGGGCGAATCACGGCGTGGTACTCGTAGTTCGGGAAAGCACCGTTGGAGGAAGTGGACGGAGTGACTTCGCCGTCAAGCATGTGGTCGCGGAAGATCTCCACGCCGTTCACGTAGGCGATGATGCCGAACTTGTAATTCATGTCCACCTCGTACGCCGCCATGTTCGCAACGCTCGTGAAGGTCTTGCGGAAGTACTGCGTGCCCTGAAGCGGGGAAAGAGTCGAACCGAGCGTCACGGATTGCCAGTTCGAGTCGGAGAAGTCCGCGGTGTTCCAGTTCGCGTCAATGCTGGAGGAAGAAGAGGTCACCTTCCATTCCACGTCCTTCATAATCGGGTAATACAGCGAGAGCGCGTACTCCTCCTCGCGCTTCTCCACCAAAAACGTCTTCAGCACCACGTTGCCGTACAGACCGGCCACGCTGACCCAGGAACCACTATACCACGAATCGCCGTACGAATCGATGATCTTGAAGGTGTACTGGTTGTTCGTCGTGGGAGCCAGACAGTACTCATCGGCACGCTGTTCGTTGTTCGCGAAAGGGGCGCTCGTCTTCAATACGGTCTCTCCATTCAGAATCTTGTACGATTCCTCGGAACCATAGCTTGTACACTTCTTCGTCACCGCCACGTACACCTCGCCATTCTCACAGGTCAGGGTGCTCAGAGCAGCGGAAACTACGCATAAGACTTCTTCGGAGACACATACCTAGCAAGACAAATAGCATTAAGCTTCTCATGTGTTTATAACAAGATTATTCTGGGAGACACTAATGGGCAGTTGAAGGGCGTTGGGGAATAACCGCGATTCTCTCGAAGTCGAGAACAACGAGAAATCTGATTGGCGAGCAAGAGACCGTTTCCCCGTTTCCCCGTCCTGCTTTTGCTCTCGATTTCTCTATAGCATCGTAAGCAGCCATCTTCCTTCCGTGGAGATTGTGGCTTCTTCGTACGTGATTCGCTATCCACTTTGTTTCCCGTAATTTGAAGTGGTTAGGCTGGATTAAGGCACTGTGCTGTTCCTCCTCTGGATGGATCGCATTGTCCTTGTGTTGCTCGCTGGCAGGACCAGATGGAAGAAGGGGAGTCAATTCCAACATCACGGCAGTTCATTGCATTCAATTCATCCACCGTTTCGTTCCATTCCAATTATCAACGTTCCTTCGTGATTTCCTCTCATGATTGTGCAAATCGTGTCTCCGACCTCGACAAGTAGACACACGAGTCGTCAAAAATCATGTCATCACTTTACCATGAATTCCACGAAGCAAGAATTGCTGGATGCAGCGAGAGAAGAAGCTGCGATTTGATTGGCGGAGAACGCTCTTCCCTCTTTCGACTTCAGCGACGCTTGTTTCACGTCCATTCGCTCAGAAACCAATTCTGTATCCACCAAACAAGCGCAATTCCACACAGCAACACCCATCGCAACAGCAGTACTATTACACGCACATCGCAGCCCCAGCAATCCTCACACGCAGATGAAACGATTACCTCTCCCAAAACAGCTTCCCCATCTCCTTCTTCAACCGAGGAGAGTACACCCGCATCGCGGTCGTGTTTTCCACCTTGTTGTCCTGCACTCCCGCCTTGAAGTGTGCAATGCGCACGAATCGCGGGGCGAGGAACTTGGGTTTGCACATGGAGCAGAAGTGGATGCGCAGCACACCGCTGAAGCGCGTGAACACAAGCATCTTGTGTCTGCCGGACCGCTTGGTGTCCATCCGGTAGTGATACAGGTCGAGGAGCGTGCCGTTGCGCAGCGCTTCCTCCTGTTCCTTCTTTCGCATTTGTTTGAGGAGGAACTCGTTCTCTGTTATTTCCGTCTTCAAAGCATCTCCTTCACCCTTCTTCACAACCTCCCCTTCACCCTTCTTCACAAAGATATTCGAGTAAATCTACACATCACGCCACACACACACACCCACGTAAAACACGTCAAACTTGGGGTGATGCCTGTGCGCGGCGCGAACGGCTCGGGGCAAATCGAAGGGGTACAGCTCGCTGTACACGTACTCGTCCACGTCGTTCAGAATAATCGCCTCCGCGTCGTGCTTGAACCGGTAGTAGCAGCTGTGCATCTGCGCCTGCTGGTTGCATCGCTGCGGGAAGGAGCGCTGAGGCCGCGGCCACGTGAAGTCCACAACGCGCACGTACCCCTCTCGAATCAGATCGGCGAAGGTCGTTTCCAGCGAAGGCATGGGAGTGGCGCGGTAGAACACGACCATGCTCACGTTGGTGACGCGCTGGAAGGCGACGTAGCTCTCCAGCTCCGCCATGGAGTTGTAGTTGCTGACGTAGCTGCACGCCACGAGAGGGAGCGTTCGCGGCGGAGGGACCTTGACGCACGCCCTCACGTCGCGATACACTCGGTTCTGCACGTGGTTGCGAAGCGTGAAGGTCACGACGTCGCCCGATCGGTAATCGGTGGTCACGGGCACGTGGAAAATGAGGAGTCCGGAGAACTGAACCCACTTCATGCTGTGGTCGTAGACTCGATCCTGAAACACCAAGGTGTACTTCGTATGCAGCTCCTGCAAGAAGTAGCCGAGGTGGTTGAGCGACAGCGTGATGTAGAAGTGGAGCATCTTCGAAGAATAGACTGGATTCACGTCGACGAGGAAGGGCTGTCTCGTGTCGTTCGTTATCGTCTTCAGATAGGCCGTGTAGTCGTTGCAGGTGTCGGGAATGGTGAGAATTTGGTGGAGGAGGGAGTTGTTGGTATGGGTTGGAGATGCGGTTTGTTTTGCTTTAAGTGAAGCAGGTAAATTACTTCGATCATTTGAGGCAGCTAAATCACCTCCTTCACTAACAGCAGAAACAGCACCTCCTCCATTCACAGATCTCGCACCTCCTTCGTTCATAGAAACAGCATTCCCTTCACTCGCAGAAGCAATACCACCCCCACTCAAAGCAGAAACCGAAATACCACTCTCCCTCACATCCAACGCAGATACATTCCGAATCCGAAACTGCACATCCACACCCACACAACCCACACAAAAACGACTCAAAGAACTGGAATGCAACACCTCCCCTCCATACGCAATGAAAGACGCGAGAAAGAACTAGTAGTGAATCTCTACAACTACAACTACCAAGAGAAGGAGCAAAGCACTCCATCGACCTGAAAGCAAGGATGGGCTTGACAACGGGGCCATTCCGTAGTAAGAACACTCAGCAATTCAAAAGGACGCCCAAACCCATTGAAGGAGTGTGAAAGGCGAGAGGGGTGGGGTCGAACAGGCCAAACAGCGAATAAACACGGCTGTTTGAACCAAAACACTCCAAGGGGCTTCGTTTCGAGTGTCCCTCCAGCGAAAACAGCCCATCCACAATTCCCTCACCATCACCCTAACTCTAACCCTTTTAACCCCAGTTCACACCCATTCCCATTCCCAATTCGCCAACACGCGACGAAAACGCGCGGTCCACGACGCCTTCCATTATCCCACTTCAGTGCAGAAAGCATGAGCGAAACAAGCCCGTTTTGAAAATGACAAAGGCAAAACAGGGAATCCATGCACCGTGGTGTTTGCATTGATAATCAAGCCATTCACTTTTCGTCTGCGACGAATGGACAGAAATCGTTTCGCATGAAGGGCTTCATTTGCTATTTGGTAATTCGTATGCGCGACTACGCACTGTAACGACTAGTTTCTCTTGTACTTTCGATCGATTGTACAGAAGATCAAGTCAAGCTCCATGTGAAGAAGGTCAACAAGGACTACGCAGCAGAGGAGAGCGTCGAAATCCGCTCCACGTCGCTTTTGTGGAACACTCCGATGCTAGTTGAACAGGCGACCTACGAGCAGGATATCTGCGTCACCAAAACGTCCAATTTGCAGTACACGCTTCTGCTGAAGGATAGGCACGCATTTCGCGTTCTCTCTCACTTCTAGTTACGGTGACGGCTGGGGACTAGGCGCCTACGTAGAGATTAGCGGCGCGCACGGCAACGTCGTCTTCAGAGACTGGCTGCAAGCTGGACTCGTCACGACGTACGATCTTTCCTGTGAGTCATTCAAACCCCTTCTCACGCGTAGTGTATGAACCGATCGAAGAGAACGCCAGCTGGAAGGTTTCCTCTGGCACTGTAGCTGATAGTTGGACTTCTCTGTCTTTTGACGACTCCCAGTGGGCCACGGTGGATCTTTCGAACCCCACCGTCGAAACGTCGGGCACCCAGTACTTCCGCAAGACCTTCACCGGCTTGGCGAATCTCGCCGCGTACGAAGTGCGTTTCAAGTTCCAGTACGGTATCGTTGCGTACCTGAACGGCAACGAAATCTTCCGCGACAACATGCCCGCTGGCGCCGTCACGCCCACCACTCCCGCGAGCGGTGGCTACGCCACTGCGAACTATTATGGCGTGATCCGCAACGGTGCGGAAATGAACGGTGCGGGCATTCTCGCCGTGGAGCTTCACTACACGGAGGCGGCGCCCGCCACCGCCGTGAGCTTCAACTGCTGGATGATGCAGTACGCGAGCTCCAACCCCGACACCACCGCGCCCAAGTGCTTCCAGACGATGCCCTCCCAGATTCCCGGCGACGACGACGAGCAGAACGCGTTCGACTGCGACCTGTCGACGATCTACGCCATGCTGCTGGTGGCCGACCCCTACATCCAGTACGACTACTCGAACGTGCGTCCCGTGATCAACGGTGTTGCCGTTTACTCCAACGGCATCGTCGCCGCCATCCCCACCGAGTACACGGTGACGGGCCTCACGTCCACCGGCAGCGAGTACGCGCCCTTCATCTGGGGCAACAACGTCCAGAACGAGATTAACACGCGCGCCTTCCGCTACTCGCTGTTCAACACGCAGTACTTCCGCTCCGCGCGCATCGTCATGACGCAGTCGCTAATGAACCGCGTGCAGGTGCCCGAGCTGAGCTTCTACGTCTGCAACCTGTCCCCTCCCGATACCATGGCCTACGAGCAGTCCGCCTACGAGGCCGTCATCGGCATCACCAGCCTCGTGATCAAGCCCACGCAGGAGGGCTTCATGGGCTGCTCCATCGCGCCCGCCCTCCCCGAGGGTCTGACGCTGGACGCGTCGAGCTGCAAGGTCACCGGCGTCATTACCGGCGAGTTCACCACCGCTACCTTCACCGTGACCTCCGTGATCCCCGGCGCCAGAAACTACACCGCCTCCTTCACGCTGACCGCCACGTCCTGCGCGTACTCCATCCTCATGATCAAGCGTCAGTACGCCTACCAGAACCCCGGCAATGAGGCCTTCAGCATTCTGGACGCCGACACGGGCGACGTGGTCTTCTCCGAGCCCTTCGACTCCACGCAGGGCCGCTCCGAGACGCGCGTGACGAAGATGTGCATCCAGCCGTCGCGTCTGCGCGTGCTGGTGTCCACGAAGACGTCGTCGTGGGCCATCAACAGCTTCCTGTACATCGGCAGCGTCAGCGAGGGCAACGAGAACATCCTGCTGCGTATCAACTGCAACGGCGTGCTGAAGCTGCGCAGCGAGTACCTGGTGCGCATCGACTACGCGGTGCCCGCGAAGAGCACGTGGTACTACAAGATGGGCAGCGTGCCCGACAACTGGTACAACAGCGACATGGCTGGCTGGGAGCAGAGCTCGATGGGCAGCTTCCCCGAGTCCACCAACCGCATCCAGCTGTACAAGAAGACCTTCAACGTGGCGTCGCTGGACACCGTCAGCGGCATCGTGATGACCATCCGCACGCGCTACGCGCTCATCGTGTACCTGAACGGCGTCGAGGCGTACCGCATCGGTTTCTCGGGCGCGCTCACGCCCACCAAGTTCACGGAGCAGGTGTACGCGGAGCTCAAGTACCACATGGTGACGCTGCCGCTGCGCTCGGTGTCCACGGACTCGCAGGAGTCGGTGAGCTTCATCAACGCGGGCACGAACACCATCGCCATCGGTCTGCTCGCCATCAGCGACGAGCACAAGACGTCCACCTTCGACGCCACGGTGCAGTTCTTCGGCGACGAGGCGAACAGCCGTGTGTACGACTACGAGATCGCGGTGCAGGGCATGGCGTCCAGCTCGGAGCCCTTCGGCAACACCGAGCGCGGCGGCATGAACATGGACGGCTGCGGCGCGAACAGTCTGGAGGTCACCTTCAACAGCAACCGCGCTGAGGCGCTCACATCCTTCAGCGTGACCAACTACTACAACCGCATGACCGCGCTGCCGTACGGCGTGGTGGTGAAGGCGAAGAACCAGGGCGAGGACAACTGGACGACGCTGGGCACCTTCGAGGGCTGGAGATGGTGGAACGCGCCGCAGGAGAAGAAGATCTACCTGGCGAACAGCAAGGCGTACCAGATCTACCGCTTCGAGAACTGGAACAGCGGCTCCAGCACGGACTGCGCGTGGAGAGTGAACCGCCTGGACCTGTACGTGGACCGCATGAGCGCCGACATCCCCGACCTCGCCTACGACTCGCTCGACGGCTACCTCAACGTGGAGCTCGCCGAGATCTTCCCCAACTCGCCCTACTACACGCAGTTCCAGGTGGAGCCCGCGCTCCCCGAGGGCCTCGCGCTGGACCAGGGCACCGGCGCCATCATGGGCACGCCCACGGCGCTGACCGAGGCGAGACAGTACTCCATCACCGCCAAGAAGATCACCGGCGAGTCGAAGACGGCGGTGGTGACCATGGCCATCACCATCTGCAAGGGCGACCACAGCCTGATCACCTGGACGATGTACACCTCCTCGATGCCCAGTCTGCAGTTCTTCACGGTGTACAACGGCCGCGGCACGACGGGCACGGTGGTGCGCGACGAGCCCTCGCTGTTCATGGCGTCGAACAACTACGTGTACGCGGACTTCTGTCTGCCGCACGCCATCTACACCTTCGAGACGGGCATTCAGCAGGTCGACGGCGGCCTCCCCTTCCCCAACGGCCACTCCATCTCCGTGGATATCGGCACGCTGCGCTTCGACCTCGGCATGATCGGCGACGGCCTGGCGCCCAACAAGCGCACCATGACCTTCTCCTCGTTCCTTCCCTTCCAGATCAACTACGACGACTGGCGCGTCTACCGCAGCAACACGGCGGTGGCGGAGGGCTGGAACACCGTGGACTTCGACGACTCGACCTGGGACCTGATCAAGGCGTCCGAGATCGGCATCGTGGCGCCGCGCACCTTCTACGTGCGCCGCACCTTCGAGATCCCCTCGGAGGACTACCACGTGCTGAACGTGCACCTCAAGTTCTCCGGCGGCGTGGCGGCGTACTACAACTCGCGTCTCGTCGCGCGCTTCAACCTCCCCGACACCTTCAACGGCGAGACCTTCGCGCTGGGCACGCACGACCCCACCGTGTACTCCAAGTTCCACGTGATCCTCGCCACCTCTGGCAGCAAGGTCGGCAAGAACGTCATCGCCTTCGAGGTGCACCGCGAGCAGCAGCAGTCCACCGCCACGCCCGTCACCTTCGACGCCACCGGCGTGTTCGGCGTGGAGACGTGCTCGCCCGTCGTGGACTCGCAGATCATCGGCAACGCCACCGAACTCGCGCTCGGCTCCTACCCCGACATGTTCGACCTGGACCCGTCGTCCTTCGTGATCATGGACAACGCGCAGGGCACGCACGTGGAGTGGATGGTGGAGAACCTGGAGGGCTCGCGCTTCAACAGCTACGCCTTCCACAATGGCGCGGAGAACCTGCAGATGGGCTGGTCGCTCTACTCGCGCTACGAGGAGGACGAGGACTGGGTGGTGCTCCACGAGACGCCCACCATCCCCGTGGTGGACAGAGAGCGCGTGGCCTACGACACGCCCGTCGCCGCCGCCGCCTTCAGACGCTTCCGCTTCGTGCTGGATCGCGACGCGAACGTGCAGCCGAAGATCTCCGAGCTGCTGTTCCAGTACTGCGTGGCGAGCGGCAACGTGTGCCCCGCGATCGACGACTACCCGTCGGTGCAGGAGGGTCAGATTTCGCCGTCCTCGTGCCCCGCGATGTACACGGGCTACTCGTACCGCGTGTGCTCGAACGGCGTGCTGGGCGAGGTGAAGAGCGAGCACTGCGTGCCCAAGAAGCCGGCGAACCTGCGCTACAAGGAGAGCACGTACAACTTCGTGCTGGACGTGGAGGGCGCGACGACCGCTCCCGAGTACGACAACATCATCGACGAGTTCTTCATCGACGAGAGCGTGAAGCTGCCCGAGGGTCTGAGTCTCGACCCCACCACGGGCATCATCTCCGGCAAGCCCACGAAGGTCACCGAGATCGCCATGTTCACCATCTACGGAAAGAACAGCCGCAGCGCCACGCAGACAGCGGTGAGCATCGGCGTGCGCAAGGGTCTCTGTCTCGCCGACGGTGTTTTCCAGACCACCGAGGTGGGCACCACGGCGGTGTACGAGTGCTCGACGGACGGCAAGTACGTGGGCACGCAGAAGAGAGAGTGCATCCTGGGCGTCAAGGACGGAGAGTGGCAGAAGGCTACGGGCTTCTGTTTGTCGATCGTCCTGCTGGTCGTCATCATCGTCGTCGTCGTCCTGGTCATCGTTGTGGTCGTCTACCTGCTGATGCGTCTCACGCGCAAGAGAAAGAGCGTCGGCGGTGTCAAGACGGCGAAGAAGGCGAAGACCACGAAGGTTGCTCCCGCGAAGCAGAAGGAGGTGAAGGTGTAATTCGTGTGGACACAGTTTGATTGGGGTGTTTGTTGTTTTCGCGAAGTGATGTTGATCTCGCGAAGCGAGTTGTGTTGTCGTTCTCGCGAAGTGAGTCGTCGTTCTCACGAAATGAGTATCCTTGAAACGAGAAATGACACCCAATGAAAACAATTCATATCCCAAAAGCACATCACCATTCAACGACTCCCAGAAGAACACGCCCATGCAACTACCGCACTCCCCTCCTCCCACACATGCAACACAACAAAACAACACCTCACCCACTTTGAGATAAACGCAGGTTTCCCCATTTCCCCGTTTCTTTGGGTCTGAATTCCACAACGATCTTGTGCTTTCTGGAAGAACCATGTCTGTCTCTTCTTTCGAAGTGAATGCCGCCGCCGCTATGCGTGACTATTAC
>ERZ1106948.218-NODE-218-length-28933-cov-37.950239_pt1 | contig 28933 bp, 43 predicted proteins | sample MGYA00403673_ERZ1106948 | MGnify/ENA primary metagenome ERZ1106948 (study PRJEB35170, sample SAMEA104062409) | human gut metagenome | biome: human gut; feature: human-associated habitat; material: faeces | place: Denmark | collected 2012-05-07 ...
AAGCCTTGATGTCGTCGAGCTGCTTAGCGATAGCCTCGTTCAGCTTCGCTCCGTTAGCGGTAATAGAAAGACGCTCAGCCATTCTCACACACGAATACTTGGAAGATAAAGAAAATGTGAGAAAAGATACAAACGGAGAAACGGGGAAGGAGTGACCCGAAACTGCCGTTCAGCTGACCATTCTACTCCAAGAGGACCCAATTCCTGTATTCCAACCTAGAACAACGAAGTCATTTCCCCTCGATCTGTCCCGAACACCCTTCGATTCTCATCGAACAACACGGTTCTTTCCAGGCGCGCTGCCAAACCGGATGTGGATTACGCAGTATCGTTCTCTGCACCGGATTCTCCCTTTCCCGGAGGTAGCGAGCGGAAACGCACTCCATGCTCAAGGGAACGCGGATTCACATGAAATAGACTTGCTGACTGTGCCTGCGTTGAGAGAGAAAGGGTTAAGTGGCTGATTCCGTGATGATGTGCTCGGACAACGCTACGGGATTGCTTTTGTGTCACAGAATGGACGCCACTTTCCCGCACTCCACTTTTGAGAATTCCATTTCTTTTCTGGAGAATCGCCTCCCGGGGTCAATGAACGCTCCACAGGGCGCAACACACATCGTGCGAATCGTGAATGTGAACGTTTTGGACAACCCGACCTCATTGACCAATCCCTTCCAGTTCGAGATCATTTTCGAGTCCAGCCGCGATTTGGCCGACGGTACGACAGCGGCATCGCGATGAGCCGTAGATCTGGAGTGGAAGCTCACCTACGTCGGAGACCACCGGACCGTCGAAGGTGATCAAGTTCTCGACTCCGTGATGATCGGGCCGATCGCGAGGGGGACTCACAAGTTTTGTCTCCAAGTGGGGCGCGATGGCGGTGTTTGACGTAGACGAGTCCACCCGACGTGTCGCGGATCCCCGAGGACTGCGTTCTGGGGCTGACGGTCGTGTTCCTGTCGGGTTGCTATCGGTCGCAGGAGTTCGTTCGGATCGGATACTACGTGAACAACACGTGCAGTTCGGGCTGGAAGCAGTTTTCGCAGATCCAGCGTTGTATTCTAGCGGAGAAGCCGCGTATCACCCTCACGCCCATTCTGTGGGACTCGCGCGTTTGTTACAAACAGAAACAACTATGACGCGACTGCACGTGCTGCCGGTACGCCGCCTCTCCCTCGAAGCGCTTCGCACACCCGCAGTACTGGCAAATCACCTCTCCCTCCTTCAGCTTCTTCATCGATCGCACGCGTCGGCGAGTCAGCAGTCTGTAGTCGTGCTCGAATCGCCGGTTGTGCGCGCAGCGGAACGCTCGGAACAAGCGCAGGTAGAACTTCCTCCACACCCACCCCTCCTCGCAAAGGCTCTTCATCGCCGAGTCCACGCACGCCAGCTGCGTCAGGTCGGTCGGCGCGCAGTAGTCCGCCACACAGCGCCACACGTCCCGATTCAGTCCTCGCATCAGCTGCTCGCGGTCCCGGATCGCCTGCTCGATGTCCTTCAGCTCCACGCACAGTCGCTTGGCTTCAAACGCGTCGCTGGAGTCGCTGGAGTCGTCGCTGATGGAGTAGTCGTAGGACAGCACGAAGCGTCCCGTCGCGCAGTAGCAGGTTTGTAGTTGTGTAGAGTGATTGGTGGAGGGCATTGTGGAGGGCGTTGTGGAGGGCGTTGTGGAGTCACAAATGGAGTCACACACCACAGCACACTCCCTCTCACACGCCCCACAACAATGAGGCTCTCCTGCGCGCCAGCCACACGCACTCCGCTTCACGTTGCACTCCTTGTGGAGGATGAAACTCCCTATCAACGCGGAGGGAGCAGTCATGCACACGACACACTGCGTGTCGGCACCCACTTCGGCGACGCGCTGCAAGCAGCTCGGACACACGTGGAGTCTCCACCGTGAACAGCACAGCGACAGCGAGGGACAGACGTGCGCGAGCAACGTGCCGACGTCGTGGACGAGAAGAAAGGGCAGCTCGGACCAAGTATCCGCGTCGACGCTGTTGAGGGAACGCACAAGAGAGAGTAACGCGGGAGGGTCCAAGGGCAGCGAGCACTGCGAGAGACGCACCCACAGGACGTGGAGAGTGAGGAGAAGAAGAGAGGGCGTGGGACCCCCCTCTTTCCACAACTCGTTGAGAATCGACAGCACTTCGGTGTGGTGGAGAGAAGGGGTGTGCGCCAACAGACAGGACAGGAGAGCGTACACGGAGGGCGACTGGCTTGTGTTCCAGCTGTGCTCCACGACATCGAGAACGCAATTCTTCCCCGACCACGAGAAGCAGGACTGGAGGAGTTCGACAACGAACAGGGATGGTGGAATGCTCATTTGGATGACGCAGTTCGTGATGATAAGAAGCACACGCGGAATGACGCGCGGCTGCGAGGAAATGGGAAGGAGTCGGATGACATGATTCCACGCTTTCAAGTACTCAGTCACGTTGGTGTACTGGAGACGGGAGAGCGCGAGCACACGGGGTTTGCCCACGCACTTGGAACACATACAGGAAACGCGGCAGTCTTCTTGCTGGAAGACGGGGGCGAAGTGGAGAAATAGAAAATGGAAAAAGGACGACAACAGCTTGTCCATGTCGGGCTGCTCTGCACAGATGCGCAGGACTCCATACAAACAGGAGGGAGACGTGTTCATGCACGTCTTGATGACCTTCTTCTGTGTGTGGTGGAAGTCGCGGATGAAACTAGCATTGATGCTTCTCTCTGAATAACTACCCAAACAACGCCGCGTTCAGCTCGTTCGGAAAGGAAGTCGCGTGTACTAAAAGGACGGGGAGAATGATGCCGGCTACCTTCTTCTTCGATTTGTCCGGTTTTGTAGAGACCAGTCGAAGCACGTTGGAGACGATACCCGTATCGAATCCCTCTTTTGAGATCCAGGAGGTTGCCATGCCTTGCAATAGAGTCAGCAGCGTTCTACACGTTTGGGGAGACAGAGGGCACATACTTGAAGCGTTCTTCACTCTCAGGGGCTAATTCGCAGTTAACGAGGGACTTGTGGATAAGCTGCAAGGAGGGTGACATTTGGGAGAACCATGATTTCACCATGCCATTGCGGAGTGAAGGGAAAGAATGGATGTGGTGTGGGTTGTTATGAGTGTTGATGGCGACTTATAAGCGATTGATACAACTCAGAAGTGAACGACTCAAATACGATTCACGACTCACAAGTGAACGATTCAAATACGACTCAAACACAACTCACAACAAACACACCACAATGTGTAATTATTCTCCACCTTCCACTGCTGAATCTTCTGCCTCAGCTCGTCCTCTACGCATCACCACCACAAACGACACCAACGCGGAATCAGCTGCTCCTTCGAGAGGGGCGTGCGGTCGTAGGGGTCCACCGGCTTCTCCATCAGCAGCCGCTCGATCGTCGAGCGGTCCAGAATCATCTTCGAGTTGGGCAGCATCACGGGGTCCTTCATCAGCTCGTTCGTCATCTCGTCCAGGAACTCGTCGGGCGCGGAGTCCAGCAACTCGTCCAGACTCTGCAGCCGGTTGCCCTCCGCCTCCAGCTTGGCGATGAACGCCTGCATGCGCTGCTGGTCGTTCTACGCGTCACAGCCGCTCGCCACTGCCACATATTCGAGGAGATTTCTGGACTTGCAGATGGCGGCCGCCTTCTTGAAGATCGCCATGTTCAGCGTGCCCTCCTCGTTCATGCACAGAATGAACTGCGCGGACTCGCTGAACACCAGGATCACCTTCACCAGCAGCGACAGCAGCTCGTTCGGGTCGAAGTGGTACTTCTCCGGATTCGCGATCTTCAGCGAAATGCCCTCCTTCCCCACCAGCTGTGTGACCAGGCGCGGCAAGGAGACGGCGAGGGGTTTGATGGTGGTTTCCTCGAGCCAGATCTCCTACGCCTCACGCGCCAGCGAAACGCCCACTCCCCACGGCTTGGCGGCGTCAAGCAGCAGCTGCAGCGTCTCGTGCGTGAGGTCGAAGGAGAAGCGCACGCTGCGCTCGAGCTGCGTCAGGCGCAGCTGCTTCTCGTCGCGCTCCTTCTCCTCCAGCTTGGCGAACTCGGGCGCGAGCATCTGCGCGGTGAGGCTCTTGATCTCGGGGATGGCGGCGAACGCGTCGTCGGTGAGCTTGCTGAAGGAGACGATCAGCGCCTGCGCGAAGCGCTGCACCACCAGCGTGTGCGTCTTCATCTGGACGACGACGTCGGTGGAGCGCGGGTCGTGCCAGAGCACGCAGAGCACCGACAGGATGTACTTGCGGTACTGCGTGCTCTCCATGCCCACGGACTGCACGTCGCTGAACAGCTGCACCAGCAGGAAGAGCAGACGCGAGATGCGCTGCGCGTCGTTCAGCAGGATCTCCGAGGCGTGCAGCGACTGGCGCCCCAGACTGAAGGAGGACTGCTCCTCGGGAAGGAACACGCAATACAGGCACTATTGCTGACACGAGGGAACGAAACGCACCTTCGTCATGTCTGCCTTCATGTGAATGTTGATGAAACTCCCGATGGTGTGGGGCTGGTCGTCCAGCGCGTCGAGCAGGAAGGCGAAGATGGGCTGGAAGAATGCGGGCAGGAACACCGAGTCGGGGAAGGAGAAACTGCATCTGAGATGAAACGCCCTGACCCACTATTCAAATACGGACAGCACGGACAATATGTCCTCGATGCAGAACAGGGGCATGGCCTCCACACGGTCCTTCTTCAGCAGCAGCTCGCTCAGGTACCCGCACGTGCGCAGCCAGCGGTCCACGTTCTCCAGACGCCGCAGGAACGCCGCCGAGCTGAGCTCGATCGACACCATCATGGCCGTTTCGTTGTAGGCCTCGGGCAGGATGGCGTTGACGTACTGGTAGCCGTTGGGGAGCAGACGGGACAGGTTGCGCACCGCCTTCTCTCGGATGTTCTGCAGCCCGCCGAGGGCGCGACGACAGCACGCGAAGTAGAACCACTGGCAGCGCGTGGAGAACTTGTAGCTCTCGTGGCTCTGCGCGCACGGCGGAATCTCCACGTCGTGCTGAATGCGATCCGCGTCCTTCAGCAGCGGGTCGTCGGAGAGCAGGTACGTGGAATCGGGGAACTAGAGGTGACCCCCCAAAATGGAACGCACGTTCTTCTTGTTCATCATGGGAAGCGCGAGGTTGTAGAGCACCGCCTCGAGGTTGAGGAACACGGAGGGTCTGCGAGTAAGCGGGACGCGAATCCCTCACGATAGCGCGATTCCGTAATTCGGGTTGGATTTGAGGAGTTCGTCGCCGCCGAGAATCACGACCTCAAACCAGCGTCGAATGACCATCTGCGACTCCTTGCGTTTGAGGAGCGCGGTGCAGAGGCGCGTGAGAGACAGCTACGCGTGACTCTGCGCGGGTGCACGTACAGTGGTGGTGTCGATGGCTGTCATCAAGGAGGTGAACTCGGTCTGCATGACGTACACGGCTTGCGGGGAGGACAAATCGGGGCGCACGAGTTTGGGAGCGAGGATGAAGTCGGCGGGGTGGAGGGAGAAGAAGGGCAGGAGGTAGTCGGTCTGCGCGGCGAGCTTCAGCGCCAGTCCGGACTTGGCTTCGGTGGTGAGACGCTGGGTTCGGACGAAGGATTGCGTGCCCAGCGGTTCGGAGACGATGGAGACCAGTGTGGCGAGCGTTTCGTTCATGGCGGGGAGGTTGAGGTCCTTGAGAGCTTGGATGGCCTGTGCGCGCAGATAGTTGAAGATGATGGCGAGATGATCATCCAGTTCGCCCATGGCGGCATCGTACTCCAGGTACTTGCTGATGATGGACTGCGCGTTGCTGGACGCGAAGATGTGGAGGAACTGCTGAATGAAGGTGGAATCCGCGCCAGGTCTGCCATTCACGCAAAGACTCGATTCTTACTGGAAGTAGTTGTCGATGGTGGTGCACAGCATGCCTAGAATGAGGTCGCTGTTGTTCTCGAGAACGTTCTTCACATCCACTTCTATTCGTGAAGGGACAAGAGAAAGGAGACCGGAGTCGCGAACATCGCGAAGGTGATCGACGTTGCGGTCGTAGCACTCGCAGAGGTACTTGACTTCGTTCATGCCGAGACTGACTTGGTTTTGCATTTCTTCGTAGAGATAGTTGTCGAAGTTCTCTATGGATATGGATTCGCCGAGAGGGTCCTAGAAGTGAAGGAAGGGGCGGAGTGGCACAAAAGGACGGCGCATCGTGATTCCGAGGATGTGGGTGCACATATCGTGAATGCGTTGTCGTTTCCGCATGGAATCGTCGAAGACAATGCGAGGAGAGGAAGATGGAGGCGGAGTGGGCGGGGAAACGGGCTCGGGCTCTTTTGGAGGCGCTGTTTTGTTGAGCAGGATGAGTTGTGACCTACCCGCTTTTAGGACTCCGTCAAAGCGTTCTGCGCGAAGACGTCGTATCTACGGGATTGAGGAGTGCGGAGAGGTTTCTTACTTCTTCTTCACTTCGTTGCATCGTTTTGGGAGGAGTGGGAGAGAATGAGTGATGTGTTGTCAGTGTTAAGTGATGTGTTGTTAGTTTTAGGTGAAGGGGATAGCAGCGCTAATGCAAGTGACAGCAGCGATGCTGAAAAGAACAACAAAACGAACAACACTCACAACGCAAAACAAACACCCGCTAAACTACACAACAGAACACAATTCACATATTCGGCATGTGACTGCCAGGCAAGGTGGAGGGTAAACTCATCTGCACCATCACCTGATTCGCGCTCTCGTACCGCGCCTGCCATCTCACGGACTACACATCACCCCACACCCCATCGCCTACCGTGGGAGGCGCGTTCTTCACCCACGGGAAGGCAAGGACTTCCTTCATCGACAGACGCTCTTCGGGGTTCTTCGCCAGCATGTTCTTCACCAGCAGCAGCGCGTCCTCCGACACGGCGCTCCAGTCCCGCGGGTTGTACTCGATGCGCTCGTTCACCGTCTTGTACAGCAGCTCCCTGGCGTTGTCGCTGGTGAACGGCGCGTAGCCCATCAGCAGGATGAACAGCGTCACGCCCAGCGAGAACACGTCCGCCTTGTCCGTGTACTGGCAGCGCGAGATGACCTCCGGCGCCATGAAGCCCGCCGTGCCGACGATTTCGCTACGCGTCACACGCCGCCCGCACCGCCACTTGGTGTCTCGGTTGAAGTGGTCCGCAAGCAGACTGCACCCGAAGTCCGTCAGCTTCATCGGCGCGTGCGCGTCGTTGCTCTCGTAGATGATGTTCTCCGGCTTCACGTCCAGGTGGTATATGTGGTTCTCGTGCAGCGTCTGGAGCGCGCTCCCGATGCGCTGGATCACGTTCGCCGCCTCGCGCTCTAGTCCTCACAAGCAGAGCCAACGCGCACCCGTAAAACACCGCTTGTGCACCAGGCGGTGGTAGAGGTCGCCGCCGCCCATGTACTCCATCACCACGTGCACCAGCAGCGGGTCCTCGTACACGTCGATCACGCGGACGATGCAGTCGTTGTGCACGTGCTCCTTAATCTCGCGCAGCACCGTCAGCTCCTGCCGGAGGATGGACTCGTCGATGTTGCAGCGGGCGATCACCTTCACTGCATACATCTCGCCGGTCTTCTACGCATCACGCGCGATTGCAGTAGCCACCTTGTTCTGTCCCAAGCGGACCACACCGTACCGCCCCTTGCCCAGAACATCGAGGAGACTCATGGACTCGTGGATCGTGGCGGACGATTTGCCCTGCGTCGACAGGCGCCGCTGCAGCGCGATCAGCAGACTGAAGAACCGAATCCACTGGTCCTATCCGTCAGCACCCCGCGCCGGAGCGTACGCGTTGCGCCATGCTGTACGCCTCGAGAATGTACGTCCGCTCGCCCCGGTTCGGCTGGACGGAGAAGGCGAAAGGGTGGCCGCTGACGTTCTCCACCATGACCTTGCCGTCGGCGGTAATCTGCGCCTTTCGTCGAGGGATCTTGTGGTTGGACGCCTATGTATCAGCAGACGGGCAATCACACACATCATAGTACATGAACGAGGGGCCGCTAATGCTGAAGAAACGGCGCTTCCACATCTGGAGTCCCCGGAAGCCCTTCTTCCGCAAGTTGCCCTCGAAGTGGAGCTGGAAAAGCAGCTCCTTCACTTCCTCCTTGGACATCCGCTCGATGTCCTCCGTTCGGAGCGCGAGGATGTCCTTCCCGTCAACGATCACCTTCTTGAAGGAGGCGACGTAGTCAGGAGAGTCTTCGAAGCAGAAGTCGTCAAAGAACGCTCCTTTGAGAGTTGCAACGAGGGAGTTCACCCGCTTGTGCGTGGGCGCCGTGCGGGGCGAGTCCATAACGGAGGATGGCGAGTTTGACAAACGATCCGTGACGACGGGACACCCGTCGTTCCCGAGCGTGATTTCTTCAGAATCGGCATCCTGATCGTTTGACGTCACCGGTCTACTCATACTGTACTTCGGATAGATCGCATCTGAAGCGGTCCGAAGATAGCGAAGACGCGCATCGAGCTTGGAGCAACAAACAGAAACACGCCAGCATGTAAAATTACATAGCATTGATGATGTCAGCGTCATCACCGTTGTAGAGGCTGCACATGTTAGCGAGCGTACGGGCGTACTTCAGAGAGTAGTCGTTGAATCCGTAGGTGGACTCGTACTTCTCGAGAGCGGCGTTGTAGCAAGGCCAGTTCTTCTCCGTGATGTGGATCTGGAGGAGGGTGTTGTCGTTGCCCATCACCTTCTTCACCAGCTGCTGGAAGTATCTGTCCACATTCAGGTTTCTCTCGGCGATCTTCATGTACATCTCGTAGGCTTCCTTGTCGTTCACGTCCAGAGCTCTGTTCTTCCAGTACAGCATCTCGTTGTCGCGGGAGTTCCACTGCTTCACGGGCTTGTTGCTGCTGCGCAGGAACTTTCTGCGGCTCACGTCACCGGAGATGTAGTTGGCGAGCACGTCCTTGGCAATCTCCATATCACCGAACTGCAGGGGGTGAGAGGTCGTGGTGAACTCCTTGGCGTCGTCGAACTGCTTCTGGAGCGTCAGGGTCTTCAGGTCAGCGGTGTCATCCTGCTCAAGCCAGAAGCAAGACCAGACCTCACCGAGGCAAGAACCAATGTGCTTTCCGTCGACAACATCGTCCTCAGGAGGGCAGTAGGTACCCCAGGAGGACTCGTCGGGGAGGGTGGAGGAGAGGGCGTAGGCGTTGATGTCCTTGGGGAGCGTCTGCCACATGGAGCCGGACTCGCAGGCCTCCAGGTAGTACACCAGCTTGTTGTACATCTTGTTCTCGTACATCTTCTTGATGGTGCCTACCAGCGTCTCAGCAGTCAGGAAACCACCCTCGGGCATGGAGACGATGTTATCACCACCGTGGTCGATGTAGTACAGGAAGATGTTATCCTCGGTCGTGGTCTTCAGCACCTTGGGATGCTCAATTCCAGAGATCTTGGCAGCCGTCGCCTCGTCGCCGAGAAGAATGGCCACGTACAGATCCTTGGTCAGATGGTTCTCCTTCTTGTAATCAATCACGAGACCCTCCTGGTAGTTGCGCTGGTTGTTACCGGGATGGTTATAGATTGTTCCGGGGAAGGGGTTGGCCTCGTTGCCGGGCAGATCACCGTACATGATGGTGATGATGTGGTCGGGATCGTACTTGTGATCCGTCAGCACACCGTACATATGAGCGACATCGGACTGATGTCTGTAGTTGCCGTAACCGGAGGATCCGGCAAGCAGCACGGCCCATTCAGCGGCAGAAGCCAGGGCAATGAGAAGAACGAAAGAAAGGCACTTCATCACTTACAAAAAGAAATATGAATGCTCGATCCTGAAATGCCGCCGACGTCGTATAAGCAAGTGCCATTCGGTCCAGGCGAATCGACATACTCCAGATGACAGCGGGACTTGTTTTTCGTGCGGCCAATCATCTGCCATTCTCATTTCTGGACTGCTTTGCTGAATAGCGCTTCGTTAGCGATATGAAAGGTGCGGGCCGTCGCGTCTTGTGTGGAAAAGACTGGAAACACAATTAGAGGCTTGGACGGTTTCGAGAAACGAACATTTCGTGTGGTGATTTGTCTTTATGAATGCAGTGCATGGAAGTGCTTTTACTTGGGGGCGTGATCATGCGTCATGGAAGAGCGCAAAGTGTGAAAACGCACTCTACTCCCCTTCCTCCAACCCATTTCATATGAACACGCGCGGGAATGGCGTGATTCCCCATCTTCACTCTGCTGCCAATCCACCCCTCTCCTCTCCATTCACACCACCCACCCTAACCCAACCACGCTTCTCTTTCCTTCCGTCTTCCTCACCATCCATAGAAAGACGTGGGATCCCCTTTTCTCGCTTTTCTCGCACAAACCAAAGTGCGCTTCCCTTTCGAGCCGCATTTTGCTATTACCGAGCCCACCTACACCCGTTTTGAGAGACCGAATGCGTTGCTTTCCTTTCCTTATCGCGTTCCTCGCTCTCTTCGTATGCGCGTTCCTCCTCCTTTTCATTGCATAGAGCATTGCATGGAGTGCGGATGCAGCGGGGAAGCAGAGGACCGTGACGATCGTACTGAAGCCCTTCGGCGTGGTCACCTCAATTCGCTACCGCTTCTCGCTGGCGTCATCGGAAGGAGCACCTGCCGAAAACTGGATATTCAAGCGACTGACGCAGGGCGTTGCGAACCAGTTCCAACATGCGCTGGACTATCACGCCGGCGCAGAGTACATTCTGTATAGCATTATGTGAGCATCACCCTTCACGCGTAACGGAGTAGAAACGAGGCGGAGTCTTCTTCCTTCGTGGGTCTTTCACTGTACGACGAGAGGAATATCACGGAACGCCACCTACTGCTGTCTGCACGCATCTCCCCAAACCAGACGGACTCCTCGCTCTCCTTTTCCTTTCCCTCGGATTGTGCGTCGTCCTCCCTCCACTTCCTCCTGCACACGCGCTCCCTATCGTCCTGGGTCCTTGCCCTGTTTCCTGCTGATGCGTAGGAGTCCTTCGCCATTACCGCCTTCAACAAGGACCTCGCCATTCGGGAGGTGTTGTACTCCTTCAACCAGACACGATCCTACGAGTCGAGAAGCTTCTTCATGTGCGCGCCCCTCCACTATTCCCGTTACCGCCTTCACCTGTTTTCCTCGTCCTCGCTTTGTTGCTTCTTCACCCGTAGAGAGGAGGAGGGATGGAGCCGCGGTTCCGTGCTGCAGTACTTCGACCCTGCGCACAGCGTGTTCAGCTACAGCGCGTCCTCGCGTTCCGCCGTGTATTCCGTCGTGGTGAACGAGCCCACGCTGTACTCCAACGAGATCCGCCTCTTCCACTCGTTCCAGCTGCCCTCGCTGCCCGTGGACGCGACGGTGCTGGCGTGCGTGGAGGACCGGGAGAGTCAGCACTGCGCGTGGATGCGCGACTCGCCGTCGGCGGTGATCACCACGGGCGTGCTAGAAGGACCGGTGATGCGCCTCGTGGTGGACGTGGAGGGCGGCGCGCTGTCGCTGGTGTACACCTTCAACCACACGGTGATGCAGTCCTTCGCGCTGCCCTCCTCCGCGCGCGTCGTGTTCAACTTCACGCTCCCCTACGCCACGTGTCCGCCCACGCTCCTCTCCACGCACTTCGTCCCGCTCCTGCCCGCCTCTGCAAGCTACTCTGTTCATTCTTCCACGGGCGAGCTTCTTTTAGTGGCTGTGTGTGGTGTGAGTGGTGCTAGCAATGCGAATGAAGTGAGTGACGTGAACGAAGGAGGAGGTATTACAACAACAACAACAACAACCTTCACGCACTCCTGCGAGTGCCCCTCCACCGTGGACGCCAACGGCATCGACTGGCCCCAAACTCACCAGGGCATGCTGCTGCAGAAGCCGTGCGTGGCGTCGCAGTACGGGTCGATGACCTACTGGTGCTCGTCGCGGTGCAGCTGGGAGTACATCGCGGGACGCTGCACGCCCATCCAGTGCCCTGCCGAGATCGCCGACGGCGTGCTGTGGGAGCAGCGCGGCGCGGGCGAGGAGCAGCGAGTGTCCTGCGCCAACGGACGCGGCGACGCGCTGATCCGCCGCTGCGACGAGAAGGGCGAGTGGAGTCCGGTGCGGCAGGGCCGCTGCAGCTGCGAGGCAGAGGGCGAGTGGCCGAGCACGCCGAGCCAGCGCTACGTGTACCGGAAGTGTCCGAACGGCATGAGCGGCTCGGTGTCGCGGCGGTGCAACCGCTTCGGCGAGTGGAGCGCGGTGCTGAGCGACTGCGTGATGATCACATGCTCCGAGGAGACGCTCGACGACGTGCTCTTCCCCTCGGTGCCGGCCGACTCGGACAGCCGCACGCCCTGCCCCAGCGGGTACTTCGGCACGCTCACGCGCCACTGCAACGAGAACGGGCGCTGGGGCGCGGTGCAGAACGACTGCACGGCGAACCACTGCGACGTGTTCTTCTTCTCGCTGATCAAGGACGGCAGCATGCTCATCTCGTACTCGGGCAGCAGCCAGCTGTCGCACCTCACCGCGTCCTTCACGCCGCACCTCGCCGACGACATCCGCGGCACCACCACCAGCGTGACGATCCCGCCGCTGCCGCCCTCCTTCCCGTCGGTGATGACCATCAGGGGCTGGTGGTTCACGCAGCAGGTGGAGCAGTGCGTGGTGGGCAACTTCTTCACCAAGTGGTTCTGCTTCCAGACGAGTCCGCCCGTGGTGATCGAGCGCAACGTCACCCGCGACCGCATGACCGTCTTCCTCGACGTCGCCTTCACCGACTGCAAGAACCGCCCGCCCGTGCAGCTCGTCATCGAGACCAAGGAGGAGGGCGCGCAGCGCAGCGTCCTCCAGTTCCGCTGCTCGCAGCTCAGCGGCTGCCTGCCCCCCAAGCACGCCGTGGTGTCGATCGTGGACCTGGACCCGCGCCACGCCTACTCCTTCCGCGCGCTGCTCACCACCGAGGACCCCTTCAAGCCGCTGCTGTGGTCGCTGCCCACCACCATCACGCCCGACGACGCCTGCGTGGACTGGCACATCACCGCCTCCTACGGCTCGGCGGCGCTGTACCTCTTCTACATGCGCTGGACCACCGAGCCCGCGCTGCCCGTGCGCTCCGCCGCCATCCGCTACCGCTCCGCCTACCAGCAGATCGCGCTGCGCCTGCAGCCGTGGCGCAGCCGGCCGATCGTGCTGTGCGACAACGGCTCGCTGTGCGATGAGCGGAAGATGTACCTGCTGCCGCTGGAGACGACGTCGATCTGGTACCAGGTGGAGCTGACGGTGGCGGTGTCGGAGAGGGGCTGCACGCGCACCAAGCAGATCGTCAGCACGCACTTCGCGCCCGCCAGCCCCATGGCGGAGGTGACCCACACCGTCCACGACACGTACTGCGTGTTCCGCTTCGAGAAGGCGAACATGCCGCTGCGCATCCGCCTGGAGGTGCTGAACGTGCTGAACGAGGTGCAGCAGGTGGTGGAGGCGCAGCTCCTCCTCCAGCAGCAGCGCGAGGTGCGGCTGCCCAACCTCAACCCCAACTCGCACTACTGGGTCAACACGACGCTGTCCGACTCCTACGGGCACGCCGTGTCCAACCGCACCGAGATTGTCACCTCCGCGTTCCAGCCGATCCGCCACAACCTCACGCTCCTCCACGTGTCGAAGGACCACCTCGTCGCCGAGGCCTTCTCCTCCTCGCGGGGCTCGCTGCGCTGCCGCTTCGACGAGACCGCGCCGCAGGTGGACTTCAAGCAGGTCTCCAACTTCCCCCTGAACTTTGGCGCCATCCACGCCGGCGCGGTGCGGCTCTTCGACTCTCCGGTTCCGCCGCAGGCGCGCTATCTCTCCTGCGTCGTCTCCGCCGAGGACGTGATGGTGCTCAGCGCCGCGCCCTCGCAGGTGTCCTTCTCGCTGCCCACAGGTGCGCGTGCTTCTCTCCCGTGACGTGTAGAGCGCGAGGTGGCTCGTGTGCTCCGCGCAGACCCGCCGCTGCCCGAGCCCGGCGCGCCCGAGCCGTTCATCCCGTACAACTGGACGATCCGCATGGTGTTCACGCGCCCGGTGCTGCTGGACGACGCGCTCTCCTACTTCTTCATCAACACGAACGGCACGTCGTACGTGGGGCGCAGCGCGCTGCACTCCGTGCGCCAGACGGGTCCTGTGACGATCGAGCTGGACGCCGTCGCCAACCAGAACAGCATCGTGCAGACGCTGCTGCTGCCCCGCGGGGAGGCGCTGATCGACGCGAAGAACGGCGCGCCGGTGGCGACGCGCGAGAGCTGGAAGACGCTGAGCGTGCTGCACCGGTACATCGTGGTGTCGAACGTGTACATCTCGGAGCGCGTCATGAGTCTGTCCTCGCCGGAGACGCTGTGCATCGAGGACGACCTCATCCTCACCTACGACGAGTCCGACGGCGGACTGCTGCTCGGCGAGGTGGAGTTTCACCGCCTGTTGTCGAACGAGACGGTGGTGGTGCCGGCGTCGCACCCGTGCATCGAGATCACGGTGAGTTCGTTCATCACCGTGCGCTTCCACCTGCGGCACTGCTACCCGGGCATCCAGATCGCCGAGAGCTACGAGCTGCGCATCACCAAGCCCATTCTCCACATCCGCAACCAGTACGTGGTCGAACCCGTCCCCATCCAGTTCCGCGTGGTGGGCTGTAGGTGCCGTGGTGGGAGCTGACGTGTAGCGCGCAGTCCGCTGGCGGTCGCCGAGGTGCAGCCGCTGTCCGCGCCGCTGCGTCCCGGGGGCTTCCTGTCGATCCTCTTCAACCAGCCGGTGGTGGCGGGCGCGGGGCGGATTCGGTTCAAGCAGGTGTTCCCCGGCACGTCGTTCTTCGGCGCGGAGGAGCGCGTGGTGGCGGGCGGCGCGATCGTGCGCGACGAGGCGAACCACTCGGTGATGCGCCTGTCGTTCGAGGAGTTGGGGCTGAACCCGAACGCGCGCTACGCGGTGACGATCGAGCCGACGCTGGTGAAGAACTCGATGTGGTCGCAGTTGGAGGAGGACGGGTTGGCGTTCGAGATCACGACGGAGGACGAGCACTGCGTGCCTGCGTCTTCGTATGCGTTGCCTGTTGCCGCGAAGCATATTACGCTGTGTCGGTATGAAGGGGGGTCTGTGTGTAGGTGTCATTTTGTTTTATTGTGGAGTGTTTGTTGAATTTGAGTGTATGTGAGTGTGAGTGAGTTGAGTTGAGTGAAGTGCTCATTATGACTAAGTTGAAATACCCGTCGCGAGAATGACTGAAGCGAATGAATAAAAGCGCAACTGAGACTCCAAAACAAACAATTCACTCTCACCTCACCCCTCCCACCCCAAATGAGCAAGAAGGACAAGAAGAAGAAGGAAGAACCCAAACTGAAGGTCGTTAAACACCCCACCGAGGATACAACAAAGAAGGTTTCAAAACGTAAGGACACATTCAACTCCCTTAAAATACAGTAAAGAATGACCTGGATTTGTTGTTCAAGGAAGCGAAAGAGACGAAGGTGAAGAACGAGAAGAAGAAGGAAAAGGAGCTGAAGAAGGAACAGAAACGCATCCAGAAGGAGTTCGAAGCCATCAACGAGATGAAAACGACCCATGGAGGTGAACCCCTCTTTCCTCCGTGATTCCTAGACCCCATCGGCTATGACGCCGAGAGCGGAATGAAGATATACAGAGAAGACCAGCTGAACATTGGCAAGGGAGGCAACACGCCTCTGTGCCCGTTTGACTGCGACTGCTGCTTCTAGCCTCCTTTAGTTCCTTCTCCCTCCGAAGGGAGCTTGTTCTTCGTGTTGCCGCAATGCGCCTCTTTGTTGCTCTACGCAATGCGTCGTGCCTAGAAACAATAGTGTGAAGAGAAAACAGGGAAAGTTAAACCGAATCACATAAACCCCACACTTCCCGTGCTTACTTGGAAATAGCCTTCGACACCTCCTGCATCGTATCGATGTAGCGATCAGAGCAATTCGAGAGGCAAGTCTTGTCCTTGTTGCTCAACGAAGCGCCAGGTGAAGAAATGCACAGGTTGAAGCACTTCTCCTGGATGGACTAGTAGTGAAAACAACGAAAACGCTCCCTCACCTTCATAATCTCCTGCATGTGTCCTTGGTTCAGCTCGTTACGGACATTCTGGAGAGCCGCTTCCAACTGTTCGGGAGAGTATTCAGACATTGTTTGGGTGAACTAGCAGATTATTCTGGCTCGCTTTCACCAACCACAGCGAACTGTTTAGTGTGGATTCCGTGCAGTAGTGCCATGAGCAGCAAGGATTGGGTTTCTCCCTTTTCGCCTCCGACCATTTCTTGCCACTTTGAGCCATATCGTGCCAAATGCTTAGCGTCTCGAGAAGATTTTTCGCCACCGCCACCGTTCAGGGAGCGGAGAAGGCGTCCGCGGAGGCAGCGGCGAAACTCCAGAAGGAGTTCGCGGAGCACTGTGCGTCCGTGATGAAAATGCGCGGCCACAAGAAGTTCGCGATGGACACGGTGAAAACCAAGGATGGTCATTCCATGACGTACGACTTCTCCTACGGATGGCCCTGCCGCTACTACTGCAAGTGCGACTTGACGACGGAGACGATCAGCAAGGACGCGATGCTCGCCTTTGAAGTTGCTCGTTTGGGGAAGCGGTCACGCGTAGAATGAGTGCAAGCAGGCCGGCGCCGCGCCCAGACACTGCGTGTATTTCACGAAGGGCTCGTTCGAGAAGAGCGACGTCGATTTCAAGTCGCTGTTCATCGACGCGAAGCAGCTGGCCAAGATGGAGGGCGAGAAGGGCCAGCGCTACACGCGCGAGACGAAGGTGATTTGCTTCTGCATCGCTGCCATGAGTTACCTCGCCTGGACGTGTATGCGTCTGTGAGTTGTTTTATATGTAGTCTTCTCGGAGAAGAACCCGCAGCGCAGACGTCTGATCGAGCGTTGGCATCGTTACGTGCTGAAGGACGAGAAGAAGCCTGAGGCTGTGGTTGTGGAGGAGGTGAAGCCGGTTGTTGTTGAGGAGGAAGTGAAGCCTGTTGTTGAGGAGGAGGTGAAGGAGGAAGAGGAAGTGAAGCCCGTCGAGGAAGTGAAGGAAGAAGAAGTGAAGGAGGAAGAAATGAAGGAGGAAACTACTGCGGAGAGCGAGGGAGTGTGGTCGTATATCTCGAATACGTTCTGGTGGTTACTGGGTTACAAGAATTAATCGTTGTTGTTACGCAATTAGTTTGATTTGGCTTGTTTGTTGCGCTTGCACAACGATAAGGAATAGAGTGGACTGTAAGCTCTTCCCATGAAGCGGTGCTCCGAATTGGACGACTTTGATGCATTTGACATGAAGGAGAGTCGCTCATCGTGGGTGGATGACGAATCGATGGAAGAACGGAGGAATAGTGAGAGTGAGCCGTGTATCTGCTGTATCTGCAACCAGAACATATCCTTGATGTTGTAAGCATGCAGAGCATTCCCTCATTCCCACATTACGCAGCTGAGTGCAATACAGCGCAATTCGCACGTTTCGCTGTGCTTGTCACGACAGGAAGCAAAACAGTCGGGCAAAAAGACGGTTACGGAGTACTTCTCGAAGAAAAGGAGCTCCGTTGCAAAAGAGGCGGCAACTCTTCCTTCCTTCTATATCGCGGAGGAGCCTCCAGTAACAGTGAAGGGAAAGAAGGCGAAGCAGGAGGAACCCTTCAACGAGCAGTTTTCGATCAAGGTGCGTTCCGTCCCTCGTTTCCTTAATCGATAGCACACGCTCTTCGAGAAGGACTATTTCCGCGGAGCGTGGTCCCACACCTACTTCCTTTCGCACTTCCACTCGGATCATCTCACGGGACTGGGAAAGCGCTTCAACAAGGGCGTGATCTACGGCACGAAGACGACGTGCAACCTGGTCGCGCACACCTACAACCTCTCCGAAGCGGTTCTGCACCCATTGACCATTGGCAAGAGATATGTCTTCACAAACTGTCAGGAGGAGGATTTGGCGAAGCGAGTGGGGGAGGCGCTGTCGATTTCGTGCGAAGAAGTGATCTACACCCCGGACGTGAGTGTGGACGCTTCTCGCCGCGTTGTGTGCGTCGTGGACGTGCTGGACGCGAACCACTGTCCCGGCTCCTGCATGTTCCTCTTCTCGCTCTACGCGTGGAGCGGCGCGCCGTCTCTGTTCTTCACCACGCTGTACACCGGCGATTTCCGCTACACCCCCGCTCTACTGAGCGACACCGTGCTCCGCGCGTACTGCGATGACGGGGAGAGGGAGATCCAGCACCTGTACCTCGACAACACGTACTCCTGCAAGGACTACTGTCTCCCGAAGCAGGTGACGGTGATCGCCACTGCCGTCCGCATTCTGGAGCAGTACTGGAGGAGGCAGATCGAGGAGAAGGAAGTGCTGGTGCTGTTCAGCGCGTATCGCATCGGGAAGGAGAATCTGTGGGTGGAGGTGGCGAGGAGGTTTCACCAACGGATGTGGGTGGACACGTGAGAGTGAGTGGAGGAGATGACGGGCAGAGATCGCTACGCCAACCTGCAGTGTTACGAGGACTTTGAGAGGGAGTACAAGGACTACGTGACGACAGATGCGCTCTCCACTCCGTAGGAGTTGAAGGGAGGGATTAGGGGTAGATTCCGCGTCGTGAGCTGCTTCTCTCTGAACGACGCGAGGAGGAAGGGATATGTCGGAGTGTGGGAAGGGAGTGATGTGTAGCACTTGCAGGCGAAGCAGGTGCTTCTCTTTCTGCCGACGGGGTGGGTGTACGAGGAGCTGAAGGACAAGAAGGCTCCAGAGGAGGGCCTGTGCAACTACACGTTTCGGCGATCGGAGAATGTGATCTGTTACGGGCTCCCGTACAGCGAGCACAGCAGCTTTGAGGAGTTGAGGGAGTTCTTGCGGCGCGTGCACTATCGGGACGTGAGTTTTGTCGCCGAGTCGGGGAAGGGCGATTTGTTTGAGAGGAGTGCGAAGCAGAGGACGATTGGGGCGTATTTGAAGGGTTAGGGGGTGTTTGTTGGAGAGATTACGGTGAGTAGTACTGGAGATTGGAGCAGCCAATCAAAAGTGTGGAAGTGATAATTGTAGTTACCCCTTTTTGGCTAAAGGACAGGTTTATTTTTGAAAATGGCGCTAGCGGCGGAAACAGTAAGCGAACAGATCATTGGTTGGGAGGGTAATCATATGCAGTCGTGCGTGATGATCAATAGACGTGTTTGTAACAACCAGTGCGTAATGCATGCAATACTGATTCGTAGAAACAGGTATTACAGATACGAAATGCGTGGTTATTCCCGTACTTGCGTCTTTAGGGGATTACTCATAGACCACGTCCTTCTTGATTGATTATGCTTGTGGTAAGGGGTTAACAGTGTCTTTCATCACACACTTTCATTCAGATCATATCAGCGGACTGGAAACCAAAAGGGAACGAATTGTATTTGGTAGGAGTTGCATGGCTAGCTAATGCACTAGCTACCAAAGAGACGTGCGATATTCTTGAAAGGACGAAGATGCCGGAGGTTAGGAAGCATTCAAAAGATGGCAAAGTATGTTCCTGGCCCATTCTTAAGCACTAGAAAGGTGTAAAGATTCTCCTCGGGCCTAATGTGTCATTCAAACCGATGGACTATGACGACATTTACGTGTTCACAAATGCCGGCGTGAAGGATGAAGGAGCTGAATGCGTTTCACAAGAGGAAGTAGAAGAGTACGTGAACAACAACATTCGCAGAGACAACGAAAAGGTTCATTACTACGCAACAAATGGCATCACGCCGACGATTGATCCCGCCTTCCCATTACGGTGAGTTATCATGTTTTGTCTTATGCTTAGACTGCTTGTTGTGCGCTTGATCAAAGTGCATCACTGCCCTGGGGCCTGTATGTTCCTCTTCTCGATGTACAAAGGAGAGGATATCACTTCCATGGAACGATACTTCTCCATGTTGGACACGGGCGACTTCCGCTTCAACGATGAACTGAGACACGAACTTAGTGTTGTGTTGAAGAAGGCTGACTTTGACGAGGAAAAACCTATCTCTCTTGTTCACATGGATAATACTTGTGAATCGTACAAATACAAGAAAGCGTATCACACGCTCTCACTCAAAGAGGCAGTTGACAAGATGGATGCAACAATCAAGAGTAATATGGGAAAGGTTAGGATGGGATCATTTGCTAATTGTAAGAATGGAATTGACAGGGTGTACTTTGGTTGCTACTTGATGAAAAAGGAGGAAGTGTATAGGGATTACAGATTCGCTTCATTGTAGATGGAAAGAGCTCGTTACAAGAGATGAATACAAGTCGGATAAGATCAGCATGGATGAGTACGGATTGGAGTGTGCTGTGATGCGTAGGTGCCATATGGATTATCTTGGTTTCATTGCGGATGAAGGATTGAAGGGGAGAATCATTTCAGAAGAAGAGAAGGCGAAGTCGTTGTCTTTGTGGAGCATTACATGTAGGTTCTGTGTGAGGGATGAATGCAGAGACGATGATACACAACCAGCGGTTTCGAATGGTGTTGTTTTCCTCTTTTCCTGCTTCGAAGAAGAAGAGAGCAAGTGGGAGGGGGATTGCTTCTTCCACAGACTCCCTTACGGGTATGGTGTCGGTGAGCGGAACTATCAAATAGGAATCACAGCAGTAAGAAGGAGCTGGATGACTTTGAGGAATGTATTCACTGTGATAAAACCACTTACCAGTACTACTACAATTCAAAAACCAAGAAGGAAGACAAAAAGAAGATGGAGGACGCTAACAACATCTGGCTTTCCTTCAATTCCCCTCTTTGTTCCCACTCACCATTTGAATCCCACAATTCTCTAGAATGGAGATTGAACCGGACGAAAAGGAGTCCCCATCCCTAAAGAGAATCATGAACACGGTTAGCGATTGGAGCTCAAGAGTATTGCCGATTTCCCCCTTCCTCACCCGTTAGGCGAAGAAAGTGAAGGGAACGACAAAAGAAATGTACCAGACGATGCCCGTGCAGGATATTCAGGAATCCTCCTACGATGCCTCCGTTTTCGTCCACTACAACACGGACGTCGTGATAGGCACGCTTCACGGACTGTACATGAGCGTTACAAAGTACGACGACACAGATCATCGGATCGTGGTGAACGGTTCGGGATCGGGCGTGGAGGACGTCATCTTTCGGATTATTTCTAACCTACAGGACACATTCGTGATCGTCAATGCGGACAAAACGCAATCGACCGGAATCGTCAAGTGCTATGATGTCGTGTGTATCCGTCACAAGGGTTTGTGATTCTCACACTCATAATGCATAGCATCGATTCGCTACCTCAGTTACAATGAAAACGCACGGGAAGTGCAACTCGTAAACACCGTTCTGGGGGACAACGAGAAGTGGGAGGTTCTGAACGACTTCATCGAGGGAAGCGATGAGCGTATCCAGTCTGCCAGCGAGATTGGTGGTCTTTGTATTCATCCCTCATGGGGTAGTGCTGCGAAACAAATCCAATTTCTTCCTTATCAATGGCGACAAGGGCATTCCGCAGGTGCGGCAGTACGATGGGAGCCTGGTCGTTCAAGATGAGCAAATCTGGCGGATTCTCAAGGCCCATTGCTCGCTGCTGACCGTCCCTTCCCCGCGACCCTCTAATCCGTAGTTCGCACCCACATCCATCTACGATCCCGCGATCAACGAAACGATCTCACAACCGCCCATCGACATCTCGTCGCTGTCGTACCAGCTGCAGTCCATCCGCATCACGGACGAGATCCGCTACGCACTGCTCCTCTCGCCGGGCGATCTCCTCTCCCCGTTCCTGTACGAGCGCCCGCTGCTCCCGAACAAGTCGCTTCTCTACCGCGGCGTGGTGAACACGGAGAACGCCGAGCTGTACCTCCGTCGCGGCTTCCGCGTGAACCCGCAGTACCAGATGGCGGAGAGTCTGAAGAACACGCTGCAGCAGATGCTGCCGACGCTGAGCCAGGTGATATCCTTGCGTCCGTGCGCGACGATCCTTGACGGCAGCTGCGCATCAAGCGATACATTCTGGACAACAACCGCTTCGAGATGGGCCGCATCATCACCGCGGTAATCCACGTGATCCAGGAGAACATCAGCGCGTTCGACTCGCAGATCTGCAACGTGGGGGAAGGAGGCGGGGTCTGAGCGGTAGTTGCCCTCCAGCGTGGCGCTGAGCAAGCTGAACCTGCTGCTGATTCGGTGGAACGACCGGCTGGAGGTGATGGACAACGTGTGTCGCCTGTGCAACGTGATCCGCGGCGGGCAGCTGCTGAACGAGCTGATCCTGATCCAGGAGAACGAGAGCAACGAGCAGAAGCGCGTGTTCAACGAGTGCGCGGAGCGGAGCGGGGTCACTCATAGCGAGATTCTGCGCGTGGCGACGGCGGAGTACTTTGCGATGATGCAGAAGTACATATACTACGGCGTGGTGGACGACTACTACGACGTGAGGGGCGCGGGGCTGTGTGGAGCGTAGGAGTTCATGATCGTGCACCACCAGGAGGCGTACAAGGGCAGTCTGAAGGACATCTTCGAGCTGAACCTGAAGAACGTGCCGCTTTCGTCATGGCGTGAGGCGTAGGAGTTGTCGGCGATCAGCAGCTCGCAGGGCAAGATCCTGCTGTGCGGCCAGTACCTGAGCATCGTCGCCAACACGGGCGTGGAGATCGTGAACCCGACGTACCAGGAGTGGCGGTTCGGCAACGACGTGACGGTGTACGGCGAGAACGTGCGCGTGGCGACGCGGAGTGACGGCTAGATCGACAAGGCGTTCGACTTCGCGAACCAGCTGCTGCTGCAGGTGCTGCGCAACGAGCAGTTCAACATCACGCTGCTGATCCACCGGCTGAACGAGCTGTTCCTGCTGCAGCGCGGCGACCTCTGCATCTACCTCTACGACTACCTGAACGGCTACCTGACGCAGGACGTGCCGCTCGTGGACGAGGTGAAGGTGCAGTCGCTGTTCCAGCAGGCGCTGATCAACGTGTTCCGCGACGGCTCGGCGAGCAGCCAGCAGTTCATCGAGGCGGTGACGGTGACGGTGGTGGAGGGCGCGGGCAGGAGCGGGTGGAGCAGCGTGGACGTGGGGCTGGTGACGACGTACCCGGTGAACATCCTGCTGGTGCCGAGCGCGGTGATGAAGTACAAGAAGCTGTTCAGCGAGCTGCTGCTGCTGAACGTGGGGCTGGCGGCTGTGTGTGAGGCGTAGCGCGTGTGCCGGTCGCTGGACGAGTCGTGGGGGTACCTGAACCAGTACAAGCAGAGGCAGATCCAGGGGTATTTGTGGAGTGCGCGGAACCTGTACAACAACATGAAGTACTTCGTCACGACGATTCTGCGCTACCTGTCGACGGACGTGATCGCGCCGCTCGTGACGCGCTTTGAGGAAGAGCTGCCGCAGTACGCCACGATCGACGCCTTCGCCGCGGGGTTCGAGCGCTTCCTGCAGCAGGTGTACGAGCAGTGCTTCCTGATCTCGGACCGCCTGCGCGTGTCGCTGGTGGGCACGATGGGCGTGTGCCTGTCGTTCGTGCGGTTCATCAAGGAGGAGCTGAAGGACGACCGCGCGTTTGGGCGGCGGAAGATGGACGTGGTGGAGGGTTCGGTGAGCGAGGAGAGGAGCGAAGGGCTCCGCGTGGCGAAGAGCGAGGTGGACGCGCGCGTGCGTGCGTTGGAGGACGAGGTGCGCGGAGAGACATGGAGGCAGACGGTGGAGGAGATGCGACGCGCGTTTGACGAGAAGCGAGCGTCTTTCCTGAATTGCATGGAGCAGCTTCCTGGCTTCCTGCAGTCCATCTTCCTGGGGCTACACAGGAAGCTGATGCAGCGGTATGTGTGAAGACTTGTATGATGAACAAAGCGTTTGTTGCGATAATTGAAATGTGAGATTATCCAGGATACAAGGAGTTGTTAAGAGTACGGTGTGTGAAACACCCTCGACGAAAGGAGTAGTTGGAACTACGACGGCAACAAACTCGTCGCCTCCTTGCGAAGAGAGGACTTCTTGAGGAAGAAGACAACAAGGACAATCGCGACGATGACGACAACAACGCAAACGATGATAATCACCAGAGTAGGCGAAACGCCAGACTTACAGCCGTCGTCGGACACACGCGGGACAGACATGCCATAGATATACAAGGAATCGTCCCTGAACATGACAACATCGTCGAACTTCTGTCCAATCATCTTCTTCATATCGGCGAGCGTGTCCACACCAAAGAGCTTGCAATGCATGTCCATGATGTTATGCTCCTTCCTGGTGTCATCACTGCAGCCCATCAATACCTTCATCGTCGCACTCAGCGTGAGATACATGGCATCCAGTCGAAGGACAGGGCTCTCCAGGTCGACTTTCTTGACGGAATAAACATAGCGCGTTGTTTCCAGGAAGGACTCTTTATCGCACTTGTCAATATAAGATGTGCTGCTGAAATCGACCTTGGTCGGCCGTCCCATCCGGCCCGTGACTGTGGCTTTGAGACCACTGGCTATTCATAACAAGGAAGAAGGATTGTTACTCGCCGCTCCCGCACCATAGCACGGAAGATCGTAGGATCCGCAGTCTAATCATGAGCGTGTTGAATGAGACGATAACAAGGAACGACAACGGTTGGGATATCTGAAGTGGGCATTATCTGGCTCTTCTTGTCCAGAAGATCAGTTGGAAACAGTGGGAGGGTATTTGCAGTAAGCGCGATAGCAATGACGCTGAGAATAAGAAGGGAGCGCATTTGATGAGAAGAAATATGAAAGATATGTCTTTGAAACGGCTCGAAAACGAATGGCTCTCTTTCATACGTTTTCGCATTGGAGAATGATGTTGCTTGGAGTAGAGTGATGAGTGGTCAGTTCGGAAAGTGGCCTCGGTCATCTTCTTCCACGATTCCAACTGACGCTATCATTTCTTGATATTAACACTCTTTGTTTCAACACGATCAGAACGTGAATGAGAGTAGAACTCAGAAACACCCATTCTTTCGCTAAAGGAGACTTGTCTCTCCTTTTCGCATGCTCCTCTGGATTGTATGGCTCTATATCTGTACTGTAGTCCTGCGGGATTACAGAACGGCTCGCACTTCCTGTGATGAGCTTCATTCCTGGACAGGAGTGGAGATCCGCAAGGTCCCCTATCAATACGTGCATGACCAGTTTCGGCAACGCGGTTTCACGATTGGCAAGTTCAATAGCACGGATCCTTCGTATGTGCCCATCCCTTATGAAGTGAAACAGAATGTATTGTGGAATCATCGTTCAATGTGCGTGAATGACACGTTCGTGCTGCTTTTGTATTTGGTGAACCGGAACGATACGTGGAGAAGAGGTGTGATTCGGAAGCACGTGAAGCAGGGAATGGTGGTCGAGGGCAAGCGAATCAACTACGTGTTCGTGGTGGCGTCGCCTCTTCGATCAACCAAATCGATCAAGGCGCTAGAAAAGGAGAACAGTGTGCATAACGATATATTGGTGTCGATTCACGAGGATTCGTTTTCCAACGTGACGCTTTCCGTGTTGGACGCGTTTATGTGGGTGCGGGACTATTGCAAGGAGCCGGCGTACGTAGTACGGATCGACGGGGATGCGTGGGTTCACTTTGGGAATCTGATTCACTATCTGGAGACAGCTCCGCGAGAATCCCTCTACGCAGGCCATGTCTCGTACATCCGTCTCCGCAGAGGATGGAAGAGCAAGGGCATCCGTCTGTTTCCGTTGGATTACCCAGTACGCAAATGGGTGTACGTTTGGGGCGGTGCAAACCTGCTTTCACGCGACTTGATCCCGTACATCAACATCGGGACGCTGTACATGGACGTGATCATTCCGCATTCGGAAGATCTTCTGATTGGCGAGATTATGCGGAGAGCGGGAGTGATTCCGTGTGGCAACGCGCCGGGATACGAGCTGTTTTCGGACTACAAGTGGTTGAAGGGTGGGAGGATCCCGTCGAATGCCATCTTTGTCCACCGATTGAAGCGGATGCGTTTGTTTCGGAGGGTGTATGAGAGGATTTCGTTTTCGTGAATTGCTTTGCATGAGTGGGTTGTTTGTTGCGAGTAGTTGCTGCTTGTTGCGAATAGGTGCTATACGAGTGATATGGAGATGGAGGGGGACATCTTTCAGTGTTCGGGAGTGAATTGGAATGATTGGATGCGGAATGGATTTCTGTGATTGTACTGTCATTTCTGTGAAGGGAGGAAGTGAACAGAGAGCGTTGGAGTGGATTACACTTCATTGTGTGTTCTGTGAGGGCTAGTGGGGTATTGTATTATGGAGATGTATGAGAGAAGATGGAATTTGGGGAAAGATGAGGCGTGGGGGAAATCGAGAAGGAGAAGAGTATTCTTGGACTTTAAGTATTGGTTTAAAAAGAAAGGTGCTTCTGGTGATGAATCAAGATATGAGAGACAGAAAGGCGTCTTGGGTGTAGGCGTTCAGTGACAGTGCTTTGGGAGAATGACCATCGCTTTTAGTACGAGAGAAGAATTGGATTGAGAATTGGAGGATGGAATAAGAAGAAGTATGGCTGCAATTCAGAAAGTATTTACGTATCCGCACTCTATTATTCAAAATGAGTGTAGGGAATGACTACGAGTTCAGGAACAAATTGGGAGACGGGTAGGCGTGAAATGGAGCGAATTAGAGTTAGAGCGTTTGGCGAGGTGTTCGTAGCATTGGATAAGAGAGTGAATGACGTTGTGGCGATAAAGCAAGTGAATGTAAGGAGGGAGGATGAGGTGATTGCGAGCGAGTCGAAGTTGTTGAAGGAGTGTCAGTCTCGTTACATCGTGCGATGCTACGACGTGTTGCGAAGAGAAGGGAAGTTGTGGGTGTGTTGCTGCTGAATTGAATGACGAATTAGATTGTGATGGAATACTGTCCCTGTGGTTCTGTGGGAGCGTATTTGAGGAGTGGGAATCGATTGAAGGAGGAGGAGTTGCGAGAGGTGGTGAGTTGTTGTTTGCTGGGCTTGTCGTATCTTCACAATAAGAGGATCATTCACCGCGTGGGTTGTGAATGAGTGATTGAGGTGTAGGATATCAAACCAGACAATCTGTTCATTTCCGAGGGTGGCGTGATCAAGTTAGGTGATTTCGGATTGGCTGCTCTGCTGGAGGTTTTCGGAGGGGCATGGTATAGTCACCAGTTGTATATGGCTCCCGAGTGGTATGGTGAGGGCACGCATTTGAAGAGTGATGTGTGGTCGTTGGGCATCAGTGTGATCGAGATGGCGGAAGGCAAACATCCGTTCGCTGGCATGACGTCAATGAGGATCATGAAGCAGGTAGTAGACATGCCGTCACCTTCACTCTCCTCGTCGGGATGGTCTTCCGACTTGGTGGACTTCGTGAAGAAGTGTTTGGTGAAGGACGTGAATGAGCGAGCGTCAGTGGAGGCGTTGTTGAAGGTGAGTTCATTTGATCTCACGTGATGATTAGCACCCGTTCGTGAAGGACTCTGTGGAGCAAATCCGAAACACGGGCAGCTCATTGTTGCTCCTCCAATTGGCAGAACGCATGAAGAATCCACAGCTGGTGAACCAACCGAGTTTGAATGCGACGGAGACGAGCGCGATAACGGACGTGGATGGCGCAGTTCTGGAGATCAGCACAGTGAAGGACTTCTTCAAGGTGAACAGTCGTGTGACGGCGATCGAGATGAAGCCGGGTCTGTGCAACGACAGCCAGATTCAGGAGTGGAACTTGAGTGCGTATTCGAAACTGGTGGAGTTGGTGGTGGGCGATGATTGCATTCAGTTCGTGAAGGGGTTGAAGTTGGTTGGGTTTGTGAGATTGGAGAGAGTGGCGATTGGAATGAGGTGTATGTGTAAGAACGAGGGCTGCTTTGAGGTGAGTGATTGCGATAAGTTGAGGAGTGTGAAGATGGGTGATGGTTGTTGTGTGAAGTGGAGTTCATTTGTGATGAAGAATTGTGGAGTGGAGGATGTGAGTATTGGCGATGGTTGTTTTATGAATTGTGAGAACACTGAGTTTGAAAGTGAGCGTTCAGGAATAAAGTGATGAATAGATTTGAAATCATTGAAGACGCTGAAGATTGGCAACGACGTGTTCAAGGGAGATGGGACAAAGAGGAATGCATTTGTGATGAGGAGTGAGTCAATCTTATTGGAGTGATGACTAGACCTGACTGAACTGACCACGCTGGACGCTGGAATGAACGCGATGCGTTATGCGACTGACGTCACTCTCAACACAATCCCCAAACTGGATGAACTGAGTCTGCCGTTTGCGTTCATGAATGTGAAGATGTTGGAGATGAAGAATGCGAGTCTGCTGGAGAGGAACGGGGAATTGATGAAGTGGAGGATACCAGATAAGAGGAGCAGAGAGGAGTTACGAGAGCGAAGAGAGAATGGCATCGTGTTGAACGCGGACGATTTGGAGAGCCTTCCTGCTCACGTGAAGTCGATCACCGTGAATGCGTGTGAGGACTACAAGAAGGAGGTGTTGGACTTGTCTCGCTTCAGCGAGTTGGAGACGCTGAAGATTGGGAGCACGTGCTTCAACTATGTGAGCCGAGTGAGTGTGGTGGGACTGGCGAAGCTGAAGAGCATGACGGTGGGCGAGGGCGCGTTCCAGAACAACAGCAGCGACTGTGCGTTGGTGGTGAAGAACTGTCCGTTGCTGTGTGAAGTGCGCGTTGGGAACGAGTCCTTCAAGGCGTTCAAGGAGGTGGAGTTGGTGGAGCTGGCGTCACTGAAGACGCTCACGCTGGGCTGTGGGTGTTTCCGAGAGGTGGATTTGGTGTTGAAGGACCTGAAGAGTCTGGAGGTGGTGGAGCTGGGCGATCTGTGCTTCGAGAAGAGTCGTCACACGGTGATTGAGAGTGTGTCTTTGAAGAAGGGTTGATTGAATAGACTGTCCCAAACTGGCGAAAGTGAGTGTTGGTGACGGGAGTCTGCGTGGTGTGAAGAGCGATCACTGTGAGGTGGTGTTGAAGGGTGAGTGTGGAGAGAGGACGTGACGGCGTAGATCTGCCCGCGTTCACAACGCTGAAGTGTGGGAAGGAGTGTTTTGAGCATGGACGCGTGCGAATCGAGA
>ERZ1106948.219-NODE-219-length-28842-cov-34.082537_pt1 | contig 28842 bp, 42 predicted proteins | sample MGYA00403673_ERZ1106948 | MGnify/ENA primary metagenome ERZ1106948 (study PRJEB35170, sample SAMEA104062409) | human gut metagenome | biome: human gut; feature: human-associated habitat; material: faeces | place: Denmark | collected 2012-05-07 ...
GCTTGTTCTCATCATCGATGTCGAAAGGCTTCTGAGAACTCAAAGCGGGATAGCAAATGTTCAGCTAGGAAGGAATGAGACTCAACTCGAGGCAACTCGGGGAATCGTCGTTGCGCGCACTTACCTTCATATTCCTCTAGAATAATCAAACCACAGAGTGTTTCTTGAGGAGAATGGAGAGAGGGCGGAAATCGGGTCGAATTTGGTGAGGAAAGGGGTGGTCCTGAATTCGCGAACCCTCGCGCCAATACACGACCCTTGTGGAAAGGGGGTATTCTCCTCATTTCATCCCATTCTCTTGACAGACGGACTGAATTGGATTCCTGTTTCGTGTTTTGCCATCAGCACTCACACACACTGCTTTGACTCCACTCTGGAGCGAGAATCAGTCCCAATCATCAAACAATCTTCCTGGCTCACCTATGAACGGGAATGAAATAGAGACGTAGAGGGGTGGGCGCATTCACACAATTGTTGTTCCATGCGAAGGAAGGATGCAGGCAAGCTCGAGAAGGTTGTTGCGCATCGCTCGTTCGTTTTGCAAGACGTCGCAGTCAGTTGGTCAACAATCAGTGCCGCGTGCTGTTCGGAGAAACGGGATTGGTTTGCCGTCAGTGGCATCGGGATTCGTGCAGGGCGTAAGTGCAGGCATCGAAAGACCGTTCTCTATCGCCCATTCGCAGCAAGAGCGGATAGCAGGTAGTAAGTCGGCTGGAAGTGCACACAGAGTGGAGAGGAGGAAAAATGACAAGCAGTCATTGACAGAAAAGGAACGTCAACAATTGCTGTCGGATTTGAGTGATGCGAGTGTGTCAAAGCAACAGGTGCAGTGTGGATATGCATGTTCAGGGATAGAAACGGGAAGCCGTGGACGCCGTCATTTCCAAGAAGCTCTCGGTTCCGATTGACGTGCGCATTGAAACGTCCGTTGAAGGGTAGATTTGGGACAAGTGCGTGTTCCAGCTATACAGCAATCGACAGCTGGATCATGTGCTACAGATCCACTCCTACTTGACGAGCACCACCACCGTATTCTCCTGCAGTTGTCTTCACGGAATAGACACCCAACAGCACTCCCTCCATGTTTCGGTACTTCCTCCGCGCAGCCGCCGAGTCGTCCAATCTCTCCACACTCTCCGCGATATGGGGCGAGTGCAATCGCCTGCAGTGGTTCTCGGAGCGCGAGTACTACCTCACCCACGGAATGTACATTCGCGGTCTCCTCCGCCTCGGCAAGCTGGTCGACGGCATGAAGGAGTACTCGCTGTACAACCGCTACCACCCGGTCAACAACACGATCAACACGCTCGTCCTGCAGGGACTCGAAGAAGGGGGGCGCCACAAGGATTCACTCCTGCTCTTCGCTTCGCTGCTCACCAGAACGCGCTTTGACTGGAGCCCGTCGATGTTCGTGAAGGACGCGAAGGGAGAGCACATCGATTGGATGGAGGTCATAAAACGGGCTACTTCGGGCGCTGGCGTGTATGACACAATTTCGAACTATTTTGGGAAGGAGTTGAAAAGTCGGCTGTTCGTTCTGTCGGAGAACGAGGACGATGTGATGCGGAAAGCGCGGCGCGAACTGGGACTGGAGGAGGAGGTGAATCTTCATTTCCACCGAACGGATATTATCGGCGAGTACATATCAATGAACAAGAGGGCGTACCACTACGCCATCGCGGCGGCGTGCGCACTGCAGAATATGGACTATGCAAACATGCTGTACGACATCCTTCTCTCAAACCGGGTTCGGCCGCGAAAGAACACGTTCTATGCATTATTCGAGGTAGAAGTGTGCGTGTGGGTGTGATGTGCAGTGCATTGCGAATGCGGACTGGAAGCTCTATTGCGACCAGTGTGCGAAGGTCATGTACAGGCAGTACGCGGTACGCTGCTCAAAACGAGAGTAGGGACGCGCTGTGGTGGTAATCGCCAGATTGTCCGTTCTTCGCTCCTATTTCCTCCTGCGTCTTTCCTCGGTTGCATCGCGATACATGGAGGATTACATATCCTTCTACGGAGATCCGATTCAGAAGTGCGACGACAATTCCGTAATGAGTGTCTCTTCTTCCTTCCTCTGATTTGCAGAGCTGGACTTGTACAGCGTGCCGGAAGGAGCCGCGATCCACTTCTTGCTGCATTCGCTCACCCACATTGCCAAATTGGTGAATCACGACTATCTGTGGCTCAAGGGCGTTCTCTCCATCAAAGTCAACCTCAAGTACGACAAGCTGATCCACATCCTGAAGCACGACTTCTTTCCCTCCATCCGAGCGGAGCAAAAGGGCTTCATTTTCCGGATTCCGATTATCCACATTCACGACTGGTTCCAGCAGCAGGGCGTTTTCGACAATCCCGAAATCGCCCAGATTCTGTCCACCTTCCGGTGCGACTTCGGTCTGAACGGAGGGCGAAACGACGAAGTCTTCCAGCTGGTCTCGTGTATGGAGAGCATTGGTCAGAGGGAGATTCGGGACCTGACGATCCCGTGCGATCGGAGGGCGTTGGAGATGGAGGAGATGGAGCGCTATCTGGAGGAGGGCAAGCTGGCGCTGGAAGAGGAGGAGCGGAAGAAGGAGGTGTCTTCGCTGAATGCGAAGTTGTCGAAACTGGCAAAGTGGTGTGTTTGTTGGAGTGTCAAAGTGAGGAGTCAGAACTGAAGTGAGTTTCAAAGTGAGGAGTCAGAACTGAAGTGAGTTTCAAACTGAGGAATCAAAACTGAAGTGAGTTCTCTTTCAGGGAATGACACAACGAACGCGTTTCAAGAAAACACAACACATCTTGTGGAACTTGGACGGCTTCACCTCCACCACCTTGCCGATACCCAGCGTGATGCCCTCTTCTCGCATGATGAATCTGCCCAGCAGCGGAATGGACTGGAACGGCGCCATGTACACCTCGCGGTCCAGCGCCAGCTCCGCCAACGCCCACTGGTCGCCACGCACCACTCTACCCCTCACAAGCCCTCCTCGCCCTCACTTCGGCTTCTTCTGCAACTCCTTCCCACTCGCGTCCACCAGCGACAGCACGTGGCGCACCACGCCCGACACCATGGTGCCGCCCAAGTGCACGAGCACCGACAGACCCTTCATCATCGTCTTCTACTCTTCACACACGCCGCCACACTTACGCCCGCCGTCGCGTTCACGAAGATCTGCGCCACGAAGCGGTTGCTGCAGTCAATGTGATAGTTGGTGGTGGTGATCAGATTCCCTCTCCTACGCCTCACCGCCGCGTCCCACACATCACGTGATCGCCGTCATGTCCGTGTTCGCCACGCCCAGCACCACGTTGTTGTTCGTCGTCGCCACCGTCGTCTTCGCGTTGTTCACCAGGATCGCTATCAGTCACGCCACACCCGCGATTGCCACATCGGATGGTCACCGGGAGTTTCGATGGAAGGAAGTGCATCGGCTTCAGCGCGCTCATGTCGATGAACCCGCGCAAAATCTTGGCGGCAACACAATCGCCCACGTAGTCGCCGTGATACGCGTCCGTCACCATCATCACCACATCCTTCGTGTTCTGCAGCGTTTCGTCGGGGTGCGGCGTTTCCATGGTGTCCAGACACTCAATCAACGACTTGCCCTTGTACCAGGGACACTTCTTCGCGTCCACCGTCATCAGATTCACTCCCTCCAACCCACTAACTGGGACAAATCTGCACATAACCCCATGTCCCGATTGCTACTCCACGTTCTTTCTCTTGTACCCCAAATGCTTCAAATAAGGGACGAGTGTGTTCATAATCTCATTGTACCGTTTCTCGTCGTAACCACACTATCCCTCACATCTCCCGCCAACTCGCACCGTATCCATCTTGTTCACCACCACGATCACGTTCTGAATCCCGCTTCCCGACAGAATCAACAAATGCTCTTTTGTGATTCCCGCCGATGAAACGCCCGCCTCGAACTCGCCCTTCTGCGCCGACACCACCAGAATGCCGCAATCCGCCTGCAGTCCGCCACTGATCATTGCCGCCACGAAATCGCGGTGACCCGGCGCGTCCAACAGCGTGATGTAACGGTGTTCCGTTTGGAGGGAAGTCACGCCCAGATCAATGGTCACGCCGTGCTCTCTCTACGCCTCAACCGTGACGGAAATCGGGACTTCTTCTGGATTCTGGTCCATCAGGAACGCGTAGTTGAACGACTGCTTTCCCAAATCCTTGGCTTCTTTGGTCACTCTAGGGTTCAAAGGATTGCGCTGCCCCCACTTGCGCAGCTCCTTCTCCGACACGAGGCTGAGCTGGTAGATCAGGTGTCCAGTGATCGTCGATTTCCCATGATCAACATGACCCGCCACGACCACTGTGATCGCCTCCTTTCCCTCCACCAGTGCCTGCGGCTACGCGTCAGATTCCTCGCCAACTCCTACACTTCGCACCACCTCCGGCTCCGTGGTCTCTACACATCATGCGTGATGTCCACTCGTACCCTCAATAGGCGTGCGCGGCGAGACGGATTTCGACTGCTTCTTCTCGCTTTGAGGAACTGGCTTCTCGCGAAGCGATTCTGCCAATTCGGGCATGTCAATGTGGAATGCAGACGGAACCTCCTTCTTGCGCATCATATCGCTGCGCACCTTGCCCGCGTCCTGCATGCTCTTCACGTACTCGTCAGGCGACTGCGATTTGAAATCGAAGCGCTTCCCCTCTGCCTCGTGATAGAGTTTTGACTAACACTACTTGGAAGAATGTCGTTTTCGATAGTGAATGAAGACTGCACCACCGGAGTCTGCTGTTTCTTGGGAGGAACCGCTGTCGCTCCAATAACACTGCTCAACGTATCTACGATCAATGAATAGGATTAATATCTACTTTTCGGGGGAGTAGTCTTAGGGGCCAGGGAAATCACCTTCGCCTCCATTTTGGGAATCACCGGCTTCTTGTGCAAGTCGTCCACGCTGATGCCGTTCTCGATAATGTAATCGATGGCTTCGTCCACGTTGTAGCAATTGCTGCGGAGGAGTTCGACGATGGACTCCTCATCGTATTGCATCTGTCCCTTGAAGTAGTCGTCAATTTGATCCAGGCAGTCGTTTATGATGTCTGCCGCGTAAAACGACAGATACGGCACTTACCGTTGTCGTCATCTGGAATGGAGGATGCAATGGACAGACCTAACCATGAGAGGCAATAGAGAACGATACCGAGTCCTGTGTCATTGGGGTTGTACAAATGATAGTCTATACATGATTCATTGGCATGCTGTGATTGTTCCTACTCTGTGACGCCGAATAGGACTCGTCATAGGAGTCCATGAAATCATCATCGTCTTCATAGTGATCCTCGTAACTGTACTTTGTTCCCTTTGCGTCTCTATGTCTCGCTTTCATATCTGCTCTCTTTCAATGAAGGAAAGAATGGCTGGGCTGGTGACAGATCTGTTCTCGTTGTGACTACCGTCACCGAATACGACACTTCATGTTCTACCGAAACAACGTGTACTCAAAGCAACAGGAACACATGCCAATCCACTGACCCTTTCCGTCCACATTGTGTATCTTCGTTTTAATGGGAGCGAGCACAGCCCATTCGTACCACACTCGCTTATCGTCCTTTCTCCTCCAAATGCCCACCCTGATCTGCTGTCCCTTGTTCACATAACTACACATCATCGTTTCCAGATGCATCTACAAGGGTGTGGAGATGGGAATGAAGAGAGGGAACCAACTCACCAGATTCATGGAGTGGCTGCGAGGCGCGATCGAGAGCATCACATGGTCTGACAGCTATTCATCACGCCACACACGCTCGCGCACGTCCGACTCGAAATACCCCGAAAAGCCGTGAATCACGCCATCAGACGACGCAGTGAAACTCACTTCCTACTCTGAATTCCCCGTCAAACCGCCCACCTTGTAGCACCTGAAGTCCCCGTGACGGCGGTCCGGGTGGTGGAAGGTGAACACAGGCTCGATCTCGCTCAGCAGCGTGGCGTTGTGGATGCGCACAACATACGTGGATTCGAGAGGAAGAGGCGTGAACAGCACGTTCACCTTCTTCACCTACACCTTATGCGGAGGGCGAGGCGTCACGTTGTTCCAGATGCGCGACGACATGCAGCATGCCATAAAACTGGAGGAATTCTGCGGAATGTACACACCGCCCGAAATCAGGCAGTTTTGCGTCCCCACGAGGCACTCCGGACTCAGCTCGTTGTCGGCGAAGGAGCCCAGTAATTCGGAGAGAATGATGTCGCTGTAGAACTCTGGCTTGTACACGCGCATGTCGGTCTCCACGATGTGCACCTGATCGCCCCACTGCAGCGACTTGTGCAGCGACCGCAGCGTCACGATCGCGTTCGGGTTTTTCTCGATCGCGTACACCACCACCTCGCGGCGCGTCTTCTTCGCCGCCTGCAGCGAGCAGAGGATCAGCGGTCCGCGACCCGCGCCCACCAGCGTGATCACCACACGATCCTCTTGTGAGTTCTTACTCTCCTGTGAGTTCTGGGTGTGTTCACTCCCCTGCGGGTTCTGGGTGCGATGTGTGTGGGGCGTTGAAGGAAGCAACTGTCCGTAGGGTGTGTACTGCGCGCGGTTCGAGGACACCTGACGGCGATACTGCGACAGCACCTCTTCGAGGGCCTTCTCGTACTAGATGTCACATATGTCCTCTAATGCGCACTAATTGGTACTTGACGTGGTCCTTCTCGAACACCTCGTATGTGGCGCTCTGGAGGTTGTCCATCAGCGGTTGGAGGGGAATCTGAACCACGTCGCTGAACTCGCAAATCTGCTGGTGAAGCGAATCCAGCGCTGGGGCGTCTTCGTAGAGCTTCAGTAAGTACTAGCAATCAATTTGGGAGGAAAGCAGCACATTGTTGATGATGCACAATTGCTGTGCTTCCGACTCCAAATCGCCTTCGATCATGATGCGCACCACCTTGTTGTACTTGAGCCAGACCAGCAACTCCTGGTAATACGACGGCAGACTGACAATCGTCTTCTCCTCGTCCCAGCTGAACAGCGAGGCCGGAATGAGAATCATGTCGACGGGCTCTCCCTTCCACAACGCGATCACCTCCGGAGACGGCTCGCAAGCAGTCAATCGCAAACAGGGTTGGACGCCGGGACAGAAGTCGAGCTGGTAGTGAAACTCGCTCCATCGTTTCCACGATGCCGTGCCTAGCGAGTGATAGGAAAAGAAGAGGACGACTTGATTCGTTTGCACGCTGAATGTCCACCGGAATCCAGTACTACGACGATGAAGAGACGGATAGAACACGTACAGGCATGTTGTACTTGCGGTTGATGAAGCCACTCACCAGCGAAGCGTAGTTCGCGTTCCCATTCAAACTCAACTCCGGACCGAACACGGAAGGCACGCCCAGGTAGTACGACCACTCCAGCTCTTCTTTGAATCGCTACGCATGATCGGCTCGCCAACAGAGAAAACATCTTCACTCTCCAACCGCTTCCACTCGTTTTCGTCGTCCAGAGACAGCGAATCGGATAACGCGCCCACAATCCTGTTCGTCCACGTCTTCACATCCAACAGGATAGCAGCCTCTAACGCCTATGATACGGTAACAACAACGCATACCCGTTCCCTGTCGAATACGCTTTGGCTGCGCCGTTTCCTCATCCCTAGACGTAACCTCACTACGAATACAGAATACACTGCCGTTTTAAACAGGGGAGAGATTACGAAATCGACACAACCAGGAAGTCCCTATCGGTCAATCCCAAGCACAGGAGTGAACAATATCAATATACGCTCTCAAATCGGGGACTGCCGCTGCCTTCCTCCCGTAGTAAAAGAACCGAGACATTCCGAACAAACAAGTGAACCCAAACACTAATCATACAAGGGATTCGGCAATCCATTATCATGATAGAAGCGTTCTCGACACATCTACGGATGAGACAGCACAGCAGCGCGCACTTTGCAGGGACCTGACTTCTTCATGTCCACTCCGTCAATCTTCTCCATTTGCTGTCGGAAAGAAGGGATGCGAGGTTGTTGCAACTACACATAACACCTTCTCGAATTCCGCACCAAGAAGATGCGAATCATATGGAGATCGGCTTTGGAGGACTTCCGGAACCTGCTTCTCAGTCGAGCCCAACACGCCTACAGCAAATACAACTTCATCGAATAAATGGCATCGGTTTCTGGGTTGTGCCAGTTTGTCTAGCAATCAGGAAGGAAGAGAGGAGGCACGTCAACGCCCATAAGCGACACGGCTTCTTGACGAAGCGAAAACGAAACGATGCTATGAGATGGAGACGAAAAGCGGAACACTTTGAGGAGATCAATCTCGGAAGCGTAATCCACTCCCGCCTGCAGATGCAGCCAAAAGATATCTGCGGAATGAGACGAAGGAAGCGAAAGTACCGTGTCCGATTCCCTGTCCGACAAGAATGGCGTCTTTGGGGAGAATGGCGCGGATCTCTTTCAAAACGGTCTTCAGAGAGGGAGCGTTCTTGATGTCCTTCTCACTAGGAGTGAAACGAAGAGAGCGGGCGAGTACGTGATTCCGGTCAAAGGAGTGAGATAGGAAACAATCTCCAATTCGGGTTTGACAAACGTGCGATAGATTACCTCGCACATCGCATTCACAATTGCCACACGAGCAACATCACGGTCGCAGTGGCGGTAGCCTGTTGCAACACATTCTACGTCAATGCTGTACAATCTCGAATTCCCTAACCCTCACGGAACGCCAAAACCGTTACGAAGTTCCTCTTGTTGCTCCTGTGGAAGGAGATGGGGGTCAAAATCTAGGGGATCAATCAACACCGGTACTCGTACCGCGTGCGATATAGGAGTAACGATGAGGATCCATTTGAACTGCTTCCGTCTGCTTGTTCGCAAAATAGGACAACGGCGGTCCGTACATCTGGTTGGAAACGCCCTGGAGACCGGGAGTCAAGTTGTGAAGAACGGGAGTGCATTCTGAAACGCCCATGTACGGCGCTGGCATTACGGGGTAGTAGTACGGATTGCAAGGCACGTACTGATTCTAGGAGTCAGAAGGAGAGCACGTCCGTCACTGTATGAAAAACGAATGGTTTTGCATCTGCATTCATAATGTGCGCAGAGTGGAAAGTCCGATATACTCCACAAAGTATATAAGAACAAGAAAAATGAGAGAAAAGACATGACTCACGCGATTCGCAATTCGGGGGGAAGGTGGGATTGGTTGTTAGGACGAGTTCTGTCGATTTGGGGTGGGCATTATGTTAAGTATGGGAGTGCTGACATGCAGGTGGAATGTGACGATGGATCGATCATGAAAGAGGGATTTGGTGGTTGTGCATTTCTGAACGAGAATGGCATCGAATGGCACTCCTAGACGGCACTGGGAGCGAAGTGCTGTTGAAGAGACAATGAAAGGACCTCAACCCTGTCGGATAGTGAAGAGAAGCATGTCCTCCTTGCAAAGAGATGACAACTCAAATCCCACAATCCCCATTATTTCTCTACCACGTTGAACAGCAACCGAAATGAGAGCGATTCCGGGAATTCCACATGATCGTATCCGAAAACACAAGAATTGCTCGCTGCAGGATATGGCGCGCCGCATAGGCAAGTACGTGATACAGAAGACGCTGGGAGAGGGGTCATTAGGAAAGTGGGCATTGCGCGTGGACTGGACTTACGAGTAGAGTGAAGTTGTCAGAGAATACGGAAACCCACGAGCTCGTTGCCATCAAAGTGTTTGACAAGGAAAAGGTGAAGAAGCAGAACATGGCCGAGCAAATCAAATTGGAGATTAGCATTATGAACAAATTGAAACACCCAAATCTTGTAAACCTGATCGAAGTGCTAGGCTGCAAGAGCAAGGTATCGTGTCGCTGTCTTGTTGAATGCGTAGATTTTCATGGTACTAGAATATGTGCCAAATGGAGAGCTCTTTGACTATATACTGAAGAAGGGACGACTACAAGAGGATGAGGCGAGGAAGTTTTTCCGCCAACTCGTTACGGGTATCAGCTACATGCACAGCCACAACATCTGCCATCGCGATATCAAGCCAGAGAACTTGCTCCTGGACAAGGACATGAACATCAAGATTTCCGACTTCGGACTGTCCGCCTTCATCGGCGAAGACGCTTATGACACAAATTCCCTCCAGCATACAACGTGCGGCAGCCCCAATTACGTAGCTCCCGAAGTGCTGAAGGATTCGGGCTATAACGGGCGTTTCAGTGATATATGGAGTGTTGGCGTTGTGCTGTGAGTGTGCATCACGACGCTCACACCTAGATTTGTCATGGTCGCAGGGTACCTTCCTTTTGACGAACCGTCCTTGTCCACGCTGTTCCGACGCATTCAGACAGCGAACTACACGTGTCCCGCGTCGCCACTCCTCATGGTCCTGATCGATTAGGTGGTTCTCCAACGAGCTGGAAGACCTGCTTTCCCGCATCCTCGTACCAGAGCCCACTGCGCGCATCTCTCTGGCGGATGTACGTTCAGTGGTTCTTGATGATGATCAGATCACGCGCCACCCGTGGTATCTGGGCACCGATTTGAAGGCAGAGATCCCGCCCGAGCCGCAACCCGTGACGCCCTCCGTCGCGCCGCCCGTGAGCGAGGAGCCGGAGAACACGAAAGCCGCGTCGTTTGTAACGCCTGTAATCATGCGAGTGTGTGCTGACGGGTAGTACAAGCCGGTGTTCGGTCTACTGTCGCTGGCGATTCAGCGGTCGATTTCCCCTCTGTCCTCGCTGCTGACGCCGTGTCTCCCGTTCAGCGTGATCATCACATCATCATCACCGTCGGTGATCTACCAGCGCGTGATGGAGGTGTGTCGCGACTACAAGTGGTGCGTGACGACGAAGAAGAGCGAGGGCAAGGTGCGAGCGGCGTGGACGCGTGAGTCGTAGTTCATTATCGCGATGAAGGTGGTGGATTTCGTGAGCGTCGTGGAGATCACGGCGAATCGAATCGGAGAGAAGGAGTCCATGTTGGTCATCGAGAAGAAGGACAACGTAGTGGTAGATTGCGCGAATGAGGGTTAGGTCGAGTTGGAGGGATATATGCAGGTGGAGCGAGACCTGATCAGCAGGCTTGTGCGGTGCATTCCAGATACGCAAGGTGGGATTCCGTTCTTTGAGTCACGCGCAGACATTGGATTCAGTAACAAAGTCGTTACCAGTTTGAAGAATTCGTAGTTGCTGCCCTTCTGTTTGTTGGAACCGCTCCCCTGTCCACACGCACGCTCGGACTCGTCATAATGAGCTAATGGGGAAGTACCTTTGCAGTACAAACGAGAATTCCAAGTACTGGCTGAATAACAGTTGTTGTGGCGTGTTCACGTGCATCATTATTCACTTCATCTTCATTTCGTCGAACCTTCTTCTGACGGTGATTCTTTTCGTGCCCTGCTTCATCGTAGTTCGTGTCCATTCCGTCCATCACGGAGAGGAGCTGGAAGCGAGTGCTCCTGATCGTACTTCTGGAGGGGCTGTGTGTTCTTTCGGAATGGTCCCACGCAATGTGCGTGCTGACGGATCCCGGCTCCGTTCCGCACGATGCTATCCCGTTAGCCAGTGCCACGGAGGAAGAGAAGCTGAGAGTGTGCTTGAAATGTGGACACTACAAGCCGCTGCGAGCCCACCACTGCAGCGAGTGCGGTCGGTGTATCGTGCGAATGGACCACCACTGTCCGTAGGAATGCTGTATTGGCTTCACAGTAGATGGATCAACAACTGTGTCGGCATCGGAACGATGAAGCCCTTCGTGCTCTTCCTCGTGTACACCTTCTTCTACTGTCTCCTTGCCATCGTCCTCTGCGCCTCCTTCTTCGTCCACGAGCTTTCCATCGAAGTGGAAGTGCCGTGGAAACTGTTCACCACCGCCATTGTCGCTCTGCTGGGCCTGTTTTTCTGCGTGTTCACGGCGTCGATGTTCGTCGACATCATGACAGTCATTCGCAGCGGCACCACGTGTTTGTGTCTGCACTCCGTTTCATTCCTAGCGATTGACACATTGAAGGGTGTTTCCTATCACTCCGACTTCGCTACGGGCTTGCAGTGCGTGTGAGGTGGGTGTTTGACGAATAGGGAAGTGTTCGGAGGAAAGGGGTCGTTTTCGCCGGATTGGCTGATTCCCACCAAGCCGGTGTACATCGACAGGGACGACATTTATGGCTACAGACGTGGGTGTCTGGACGCTGTCGTTATCGGGGACCGCGGGAGCGACTGGGTGTCGTGATTCGCACATGTACCATACGCTCGACTGTTTTCAGCGAAACACGTCCTTATCGTATTCTATACTTCTGGTCCATTGTGATGATGTTGCCCTTCTGGTTCAGCGCCAGACTGAAGTGGACATCCAAATCGCGGGGATTCTTCTCCACCTTCTTGCACTCCACGGTGCCCTCCAGAACGTCGCCGCAGCAGCACCACATCTTGTCACGGAAATAGAACACGGTCTGCTTCCAGTGCGTTTCGCGATCGTACGGCGAGGTGCTGAACGACACCTCCTTTCCGGGGAAGAAGATGTCGAAATAGCCGACCAGCGCATACATGTAGTCGGAGTACTTGCAATTCAACTTAAAGTGACTCGTGAAGTTGAGGTCCTCCTTCTTCACTGTGTTAATGTCCAAATCCTACAAATCAACACGCAAGCACGCAACGACGAAGATGCAGCAGGAATCGGTGATGGGCTGTGTGTCGGGAACCACGTCCACCAGCGGCTCGAACAGCGCGATCTCCTTGATCGTGTTCATCTTGAAGCCGTACACGTTGTCCCAGACTAAGCGTGAGAAGACGCGATGATGTCCACAATCAATGGTGCGGTGGTGGTAGTCCTCGTCCTCGATTCCCAAAAGCATCAGCTTCGCGCGGTCGGGGAAGATCAGGCCTCCCTCCTTCTAGACGTGATCCTCGCGATGATGCTCCACCAGCCACTTGTCTCTCGCGAAGATGACCGTGTCGAGCATGGACTCGTAGAAGAGGAAGTAGCCCATCCACTCCGAGATGATGATGTCCACCTTGTCCACAGGAAGCGTCACCTCCTCCACCTTTCCCTTTATGATTGTGATCACATTCTAGCGTTGAAGTCCTGCTACGCGCCTACCTCCAGGTGGTTCTCCTTGACGATCTCCACAGCCTGGTTGGCAATGGCGCTGCACTCGATGCCGTAGACGTGTCTATCACGTTATTCCAAACTCGAAGGAACGACTTCGCACCCGCCTGCGCGGCGAACATGCACATAATGCCCGTTCCGGCGCCGACCTCCAAAACGATCTTGCCCTCGAAGAGATCGCGGTTGTTCAGAATCGCGTTGCGGTAGGACAGCGTTCTCACTTGATCCTTCAGCATCTCCTACTCCATAACCGCAAACCGAGTGGGAAGCGATACCTCGTGAATGCCGAAGTGGGCGTAGGAATCAAAATAGTAGTCCTTGCTACATGATTAGCCAAACGAGAAGGGAAAGCAATACCAAGTCAAGTCCTTTGTGTCCGCAGACTGTGTCGGGTCTATGCGATGAGAATGCAATCGAGAAGGGACATACCCATGGCGAATTCTCGATTTCTTGGAAACCAAAACCAACCGAAATACCCCATTTTTGGGGAATCGCGGCTTTGGAGGCTCCTCTTTTGAACTCGGGAATCATCAGTAACAGCGATCGCAGCAATGTCCTCTCCTATGGATATGTGCAAGAGCATTCTTGCGGACATAATCGCCCTTCCGGAAGCGGGTAGAGTGCGCGCCTCCCGTTCTAAGCGAGTAGAAGCCTTCCTTCAGCCGGTTCCTTGGAAAGAGTGGGGCCTCGAGGACTACCCCAAGATTATCAAGCAGCCCATGGATTTGGGAACGGTCAATGTAACAGGCTCGCGAAGGCGCCGCTCATTCCTAGACACGTCTGGTAAACGGCCAGTACAAGGATATATACGAATTCGCCTACGACATGCGTTTGATCTGGAGGAACTGCTGCACGTACAACCAGGAGGGCGCCGAGGTGTACAACCAGGGAAAGACGCTCTCGCAACTTTTTGAGGAGCGGTTCGCCAAGGTCGAGGAGTTGAGTGGCATTTGTTAAGTGGCTCTTACCCATAGTTCCAAAGGACCAGAGGTGATCGTCGCGACTCCGACTCACTCCTAGGGAACCCGACGTTGCGACGAAGCGCGATTTCGTGGACATGCTGTTCAAGCTCACGCCCGAGCAGCTGGCCAAGATTGTCCAGATTCTGAACGAGCGGTGTCCGAGCTCACTAGATAAAGTGGTGATGGTGAGTTCCAGTGATGCGTAGACAAACCAAGAACTGGTAGATATCATCGTGGATGCCATCGACAACTCCACCTTCCACTTCGTGTATGACACGGCGAAGAAGTTCCTGGCGCCCAGTGAGGAGGTGTCGAACAAAATGGAAGTAGAACAGTCATAAAAACGGTACACGTGTTTGTTGAACCCTCTACTGATGTGTTAAACTCATTACTGCTGCGTCGTCATCCTCGAACTGAGTAACATAGATAGTTTCCGAATCTGCTCCTTGCCCGCCAGCAGCTCGCTGTCGCGCATCGTCACCTACGCCTCACCGCCTCGCCCATCGCTCACGTCCGACCGCAGGATCTCGATCTGCCGGTCCTGGCTCTCGAAGATCTCGTTCAGCTGCGTCACCGTCTCGCGCATCTTCTTCGTGCTCTTCCGCTCCTCCTCCAGCTGGTGCGTCAGCACCTGCACCTGGTCGCGCACTCGCTTCAGCTACACCTCACTTCCCGCCTCCTCGCTCACCTCCTCCTCGTACCCCTTCTGCTGCTGCCGGATGATCAACTTGTCCTTCTCCTCCATCTCCTGGATGCTCGCCGCCAGCTTCTCTCTCATCTCGCTCTCCAGCTCCAGCTCGCGCTTCTTGCTCACCACCACGCTCGACTGCTGGCTCGACAGCTTCGTCTGCATCGCGCGCAACTGCTCCGTCAGCGACGCGATCTGGCCCTTCAGCTGCTCCGTCGTCTCCTCGCCCGCCTGCTGGTTCGACTCGCACTCCGCCTCCTTCTCCAGCAGCTGACACCGCAGCTCCTGCGCCTCCGCCTCCGCCGCCTCCAAACTCGCCTGGAGCTTCGTCAGCTCGTCGCGGTGCGCCACGTTCTGCTCGTGCAGGAACTTCTCACTCACCGACATCTGCTGCTCCACCGCCATCTTGCGCGAGCGCAGCACCGCCAGCTCCTGCTCGTACTGACCCACCGCCTTCTCCCACGACGCCTTCAGCGTCTCCACCTCCTCCTCCTTCTTGTCCAGCTGCGTCGTCATCGCGCCCATTTGCTCGTCGCACTCCTCCTTCTGCTTCTTCGCCGCCGCCAGCGCCTGCTGCACCATCTCATTGCTGTTCTCCTGCACCGCCACCAGCTGCTCCTGCGTCTGCATCAGCTGCGTCTCCGTCTCCTGCTGCTTCTTCAGCTGCGCCTCCATGCGCTCCTTCGCATTGCGCAATGCTGTGCGGAGACTCGCGTTCGCCTCCTCCAGCTCCGCCAGCTGGTCGTTCTCGTCGTCGTCGGAGTGAGACGCGTTGACGGAGGCCAGTCGGTGCTCGAGCGACTCGATCTGCGATTTGTTGTTCTCGAGGGAGGCTTCCATCTGCTTGATGTAGGACTCCTGCTTCTCCGTCAGTTCCTGGTGCTTCTTCACCGTCTCCTGCGCGCTCGCGGCCGACTGCTTGATGATCTGCACCTGGTCGAGCAGAGTGCGAATCGTGCTCAGATTCGACTCCTTCACATCGCTCTCCGACTTCTCGAACAGAGTGGCAGCAGCATCCAGCAACTGGCTCTTCTTCTCTTCGTACTTGGACACGTCAGATGTGACGAGGTCGGAAAGGCTCAAGAATGTGTTTGTAGCGTGATCCTGAAGGGACGTGAGGTCCACCTTCAGTTGTCGGTTCTCATCGGTAAGAGCAGCAAACTCCTTCTCCTTTGCCTCGAAATCGTTCTTCAGCGTCTGCGTCGAGTTCGTGAGAGTAATGAACTCGTCCTGGCGGCGACTGAGCGTGTATTCCGCGTTGTTCTTCTCAATCTCCATCTCCTTCAACGATTCCGTCAGCGAAGCAATTTGCTTCTGCAGTTCACGGTCCGCAGGCTCCGTTGTGGAGGAGGCATCATCCTTCGATATCTCTCCTTTCGTTTGCTTCTCCTTTGGCTACGCCTCACACACATTTCACACGACGCACAATTTGGTCCCACCACGCCTTCAGCGCGTCCGCATTGATCGCTGGCTGCTGGTTTTTGTCTACTCGTGACGAAACGGCAAAGCCACTACCACCGAACGGTGATGAGATGTATTCCAGGAAGGTTACGAGCGTTCTCTGCAGTGCTTCAAAACTCGCTTTCGATTCTATGCAATTCAATGCGCCTGTGATACGTCCTACCATTCAGCTGTGCTTCCAGCGCTTGGCATTTCTTGTTCAGCAACTTCGTCGCATTCTTGTATTGTGCTATCTGGTTCGTCTGATTGTTCATGTTCGACGCCTCGGTCTGGAAACAGACTTTTCTGCAATAACGGATGCACGCCGAATGGAAGGGATCAACCGAGAAAAACGGCAGGAAAAGTGGAGTATGCAACAAAGACATCCTAAATGAGAGCGCCGTTCTTGTAGTACTTCTGCACCGGCAGGGCTTTCAGCGAAAGGGATCCATTCTACGCATCACGTCTCGGCATCACCACTACGTCATCGAGGTGAACATTGCACTCGGGGTAGAGCACCTTCATCATCTGATGAATCTCATCCAAATACAATCCCGGATAGATGGCGACCGTCTTGTTCCTGCACTCCTCCTCCGTGCACTCAAACTGGTTCGGAAGGTCCCCCAAAATGTCGACGACATTGATCTTGAACACCGGTAGCGACAGATTGCCCGCATTCACCACTATCCCTGAGCCGGCACTAGAATTCGTACCTAGACAATTCGCATCGTCTTCCAGCTTCACAACGGCGTTCAGAAGCGGCGATTCGGTCAATGCGTGGGATTTGTACTCTCTCAGCGCGTGGATAGCGCAGTTGTACTGCTCAATAATCGCCTTTCGCTCCAGTTGGCTCCGATTCTCCTCGTCCGCAGATGCATCCACCTTCTCCTTCCACACCTCGCTGTTCTCAATATTCTATTCCTCACCTCAACGCATTCGCTGCGCACCGATATAATGTCCGAGTACGCGAGCGGCAGGAACAGCACTCTTCGCTTGAACGCGTCGTCCAACAGGGTACACACCTCGTCCAAACGACCCAATTTCGATTTGGCCTTGATCAGCTCCGTGACCATGCGCGCGTAGTTCACGCCGTCCAGCTTCTCGGCGTCGAACTCCGCCATCAGAAAGTCCACCGCGTTCACCACCTCCGTGTAGAAGCCGCCCGCGTACAAGCCCGTCAGGAGCTCAGATGTCACTGACGGGTTGTGGAGAAGGTAGTCGGGCGGGAGGTCCGCGTAGTCGTCGAGCGCCTCCTCCAGGTGGCCCATGGTTGCCAGGAAGCGGATATACAGGCCTAGGATGGAGATGAACGCGCGATGCTACCGCGATTGTACGAGGAGACGGACTGGATCCTCTCCAGACTCGGCTTGATGATGGGGTACACTTCGGCGTCATGCGTCGCCATGCACATGCGAGAAATGGCTTCGGTGGTGCGATACGAATTCACGAGTGCCGGCTACGTTGTGAGACCAAATTAACAACGATCACGTTCACAGAATGCAGTTTCATGAAGACGTTCTTCAGCACTTGCAGCTTGCGCTTCTTGTTCAGGTTTGTGATCAATTTCTCAACGTCCTGCTCGTAAGCATGCTACACAGTACGACTACTCCCTTCTGGTACGCCTTGGGACTCTTTTCGAGGAGCTTGTCGAGCAGCGTGGAAATCTATTTCAAAAGGGAGAGTAATGTATTACCTCATCGTATGAAAAGGACTCTCCCTGCCGTTCGATGACGAGGGAGATTTCATTCACTTTCGCCTTCGACAGAAAGCTGTCGTCCAGGGCAAACTTCTGTGCTTCCGTCGCGGTTGCCGTTCCATTCGCTCTATTGGTAATTCCGTTGACCACCACCGAAATACGGCGTCTTTGCATCCCCTTGCTCTTTCATCATATCACTCTGACTCACATAGGATACAAAGCTTCTGGAGGGAACGAAAGGGGACCGACACAGGATGGGGAAGGACTGCCTTGCCTTTGCAATCGATGGGATCGCCAGGGACTGCACTCCCCCGAAACGAACTCTTCTGCAGCAATCCACCAAAAGGGCACTTCTCCCAAGCATTCTCTGCTCGTTTCCGCCGCGTTCCGCTCCTTTTGCATCCATACCCGTACTGTCAAAGAGGGTGATGTGTAGTCCGAGTAACTGAACGCTAGAAAATGGTTAGTCTCGAGGAGCAATGCGTCTGTGAGTGTGTTGCTCGCATCACAAGAAAGACGAGCGAGACACTGGAGGGTTTGCTTGCGTTTGTTGTATTCATGGTTGTAGATGAGTACACAACTCGTTTATCTCCCGAGGAATTTGCTTTGTACACATCAGAAAACACGTTGATGTATAGACCACTGTGCTATCGAGCGAGAGCCCCTTCTTTTGAGAACACACACCAATACATCACAACGCGCGTTCCCCGCGAAGGCAGCATCGGGGTGTTTGAAATCCGAGATCGCAGCAATCTATTGGTCGCCCTTGGGCGGATAAATGAGCGGGGGTTGCAGGGCGAGATCACGACGTACTACGACGGCGAGCTCATTATGGTAGCACGGTACGAGAACAATATGAAGAACGGGAATTGCTTGATCTACAAAAACCGAGTTGTCGTGTTCAACGGCAGATATGTCCATGGCATCCGGTTTGGCCGGGCGGAAGAAACGGATCCCGTGACGCGAGAAACGGTGTTCGTTGAGTACGACGGTTTTGGCAACAAGAAGTGCGAGATCAGCAATGACAACGGCCGCAGAAGGATGATCCACCGCACGGAGGACGTGATCGACGCGGAGGGGAGCTACCGGACCGTCAGCTACGGCGATTCCATCCACTACCTTCCCGAGGGCTATTTCTTCTCGCGCAAAAACGGCGTGAACACCCTCTTCTACTACCCTCTGTCGAACAGCACCAGTAGCTCCAGCGTACCGCCACTTCGGGAGAATGATGGCAATTGTCTCTCCGTCTTCAGCTATCCCTCGACGACGCCGAAGCGGATCTACGAAGGCACCGCGAGCACAGCGACCGAATTCAAGCGCTCCCAGCACGGAAGGGAACTCTTCTACGACTCGGTCACAGCAGAGGAGCCGTTCATCTCGCTGTACTGCGAGTGCGCGGAGGACCGTCTGAACGGCGAGGCGCACTTCATCGACCGCGAGGGCATCTGCGTGTGCGACGGCGAGTACGAGGACAACACGATGAGCGAAGTCACCATGTTCGACGCGTTCGAGGTCGTGTACGACGGTCTGCTGAAGGAGTGGAAGAATCCGTGTCTGGTGAACGCGCTCAACCCGCTCTCCTCCTTCGCCTTCACGCGCGTGGAGTCCGTGACCGTCGCCGACAACCTCCTCCTGAAGGCAAGTGTGCTGGACCTGTCTCGCTTCGTCTTCATGCGCTCCTTCGTCGTGGGCAGGTGCAGCTTCGCTGACGTAAATCGCGTCTATTTCTGGCATCTCCCCTTCTTGGAGCGCATCGTGATCCGCGACGGTGCGTTCAGCGCCAGAAGAACGGCGGGAAGCGGGTACACGGGTGTCGTGTCGACTCTCCCCGAGAAGAGGGAGGCGGAAGAGAGCGAGTTGTACGTCGGGCACTGCGGCGCGTTGAGGGAGATCGTGATCGGAGACAACTGCTTCACGGAGTACGACAGACTGCGAATCGAAGGTGGGTGTGGAGAGTGGGTGTGAGGCGTAGCGTGCGACGCGCTGAAGGTCGTGGAGATCGGAACGATTGCGACTGCCGCCGAGATATCGCCGATGCACAGTGTGAGCTTCTACAACGCGACGGAGCTGACGCTGGCGCAGCTGCACAGCGTGGAACGACTCGTGTTCGGCGACCACGCCTTCTTGAACGCGGCGAGCGTCAAACTCGTCAGTGGTGTCTCGTGCGAAGCGTGAGTTGTAGACATGACCCACCTCGAGAGCATTCACTTCGGCTTCAACGCCTTCTTCGCCTGCGCCGCTGCGTACTTCATCAGTTGGCTCGTCTCTCGCGTCTCACTCTCAGACATGCCTCAACTCACCACCATGGAGTTTCAGGACGCTTTCGTGTGCTGCACGCGCCTCATCGGTCTGAGTTCGCCCTCCGTCGTCTCCTCACACTAAGATCTCCCGCGCGTGACGACGATCCTGTCCTCGCTTCAACAGTCCTTCCTTCTTCTTCAGTGCGCTGAGTTCCTGAACGCCTCCTCCGTCCTCCACGAGTCCCCCACACTCATCCGCGGTCACGTGTGCGTGCTGGACTACGCGGTGGACTTCTACGTGGACAATCACGGCGACATCCACTTCGACTGCGCGACGGAGCAGCTGACGATGAACGACGACGGCGACACGTGGCAGGGCTGTCTGGTGGACGGCGTGCCGCACGGTCGCGGAGTCGTCAGCAAGATGAACGACGTGGTGATCGAGACGTTCCTGAAGGACGGGAAGGTGAACGGACCCACGGTGGTGCGCGAGGACGACCGCGTGGTGGAGACGGGCTGTTTCCTGAATGGAATGCGCGAGTGGGTGGAGGTCGAGTACGCGCCCAACGGCGACAGCATCTATCAGGCGTACTACCACGACACGCTCGTGTCCTCCATGGTGAACGGCGGGACCCGCGTGACCATCGACGGCACGACAGGCGACGCCTTCCGCAAGCAGACCGGTCTGTTGTGTCCACACCCACTTCTCTTCTCCGCGGGGGATCGCGTCACATTCACCTACTACCTGGTGAACCGCAACGACTTGTATGTGCTGCAGGCGCACCTGAAGGAGCTGGTGATCGGCGAGAACACCACGATCGAGAGCTACAACGTGGTGGTTCAGGACTGCCCGAACCTGGAGAGATTCGTCGTGAAGGAGAACAGTTGCAACGACAGCAGCGGGCAGGGCGTGGTTCGCGTCCACAAGTGTCCCCGACTCGCGACCATCCACTTCGAGGCCAACACCTTCGTCTTCTTCAGTAGTCTTCTGCTGGGGGGTATCCCTCGATTTCGCTACTGACGTCTAGACCTCCCCGCGCTGAAGACGCTGAAGATCGGCGGGTCGTCGTTCAACCAGCAGAACTGCTTCAGCCGCGCGGACGCGTTCACGCTGCCGAGTCTGCCGGCGCTGACGAAGGTGTCCATCGGGGACTTCGTGTTTGCGAAGGCGAAGGCATTCCGGATCGAGTTTGCGAATCGTTTGGAGATTATTGAGTACGGCAAGAACGCCTTCCGCGATTGCGAGAAGTTGTACGTGAACAGTGCGTCTGTCTGTCCAGCGTTACGAGTAGGCTCGAGCCCGTTCCGGATGGTGAATACAAAGCCGGGCGCCTCTTTTGTGAATACAGTTGTCCTGTGCAATCGTTCTGCCGGCAACATGCGGCCCTGGAAGGAGGACCTGAACAAGCAGGTGTTCGACAAGAACGAGTACGTGTAGTTGTGCCTCATCTTTCTGTTTGTTCCATGTACTATGCATCCGGGGATGCGGTCGTTGAATCGAGCCTGTGTGTGATCGGAAGTACGGCAATCCAAATCGCGGTGGATACCGCGGACGACGATTTCTGCCTCCTTCTGCGGAAGGGACAAACGGGGAATGTGCTGCGTGTCCACTACCGTCGCATAGCCAGCTTGGACGTATCGTATCACGTTTTCTCTGTGTTGGTGGTGTGTTGGCGCTGCGAGTGTAGATTCGTTCAGTTTTCGTTCTACGCGAAGAACGATTCCTGTATTAAGGTGACGGTGCAGTTATCGAAAGAGGAGGGGACGCCCATAACGGATTCGATGTATCGCTTCTTTTCGGACTCGTCGTTGTGCACATCGAGTAGCATCATGAATCCCTAACTCATGGTTAGACTTCATCCTCGAGAATCGCATGGAGACCGTTACCGCGTAAGCCATTCTCGCTCGATTTAGCGATAGTCTGAAGAAGCAGCAGGCGGCGAACAATGCGCTGTGGAAGCGGTTCCAGGAAGCTCGCATCTCAAAACCCTCGGACCAGAAAGCGCCGCCTCCAACTCCTCTGTCTACCTACTTGAACAAGCGACCGCATTCCATGATTCAGGAGGAAGAGGAGTCGTCGATTACCATACTTCACAACTCCTGTCTCCTGGAGCGGAGCTTTCCGACACAGAAGCAGGCCGCCGATTTCATTGACAACTTCCGCACCTACGACAACGACATCAAGGTAGTGTTTCGAATGAGCGTTCACATTAGCTCTTTTCGTATGAGCGCATCACGGACAAGCGTCGTCTCTTTCTGGCACTGAACGAGAACGAGTTCAAGTGGGAGTACGAGTCGCAGCCCCACAAGTCGAATCCGCTCCAGCACGCGTACGAGATCATCCGCGAGAACTGTCCCTGCAAGCTGTATATGGACGTGGAGGTGATCATCGCGGAATCGACATCATGTCTAGTACGAGTACGCGTACAACCCTGGCAAGGTGGGGAGCGTGATGCTCCACCTCCTGCTTCGGTTCATCAGCTACTGTCTCTTCTACGCGTTCGGAAAGAAGGTGAATCCGGACGACTTTTCGTGTCTGTTCAGCGAGAACCCGAAGAAGTTCAGCTGCCACGTGATTCTGAACAAACAGGGCATCCTCTTTCGCAACAACATCCACCTGGGTCGCTTTATGAAGTGGGCGGTGCATTCATTGCAATCTTCGCCGCAGTGCGAGTTCTACCCTCTCTTTGTGAATTCCGCCGACTCGCTGTGTTTCATAGCGGACATGGCGGTGTACACGAAGAATCGGGCCATGCGCCTCATGAAGTCCTCGAAGTTCAGCGTCGACAACTCCAAAACCCCGTTCAATACCTCGTTTACGCTCCAGGAGTGGCAGCGGTTTCTTCCCTACACGTTCGTCACGGGTACGCTTTCTGCACTGTGTTTAGCTGTAGAGTTCGCCTTTTACCAGAAGCCCTTTCAATTGCTCTATCGGAAGGAGGCCCAGCAAGAGAAGACGGTTCAGCCCATCGGAAAACGTATTTCTGTATCTGCAGAGTCAGTGAAATAGACACTTCGTCGCTTCCCGTCCGATTGGAGCCATTTCCGTTTCCGTCTCTTGTCCAGTCCATCCTGTCCTGCTGGGAGTCAGTTAGTCACGTAAAGGGCGGATTTGTCCGCAACTGGGTGACGTGGAAGTCGAAGAGCGGGAGCAGGAAGATTCGCTTCGAGATTGGCGGAAATCGGTGGTGTATGAACAAGCACCGCGCGCATAAGAGCAATCACATTCTCTTCATCGTGGATCTGCATCAGTCGTGCTTTTACCAGAGGTGCTATGATTCTGACTGTCAGAGTTATATCAGTCCTCCTTTTCCCATTTCGCCGCAGGAGTCCGATGTCGTGTCCTCCTACTTTGATGCGGAGAGCATCATTGAGTAGTCGTGTTTGTGGGGAAAGGCGATTGAATTGCAAAGGCGATTGAATGACCTGTGAAGAAACAATTGCGCGAATTGCAAAGAAAGGCAATCGATTCATCTCAAGAAACACAGCAATAGAGTGACATTACTTTACGCACGTTCTGGCTTCCATTCTTCAATATAGGAAGGAATGGGACGAGCCTGCTCCATGTACATCGGGTGAGTCTCAGGAAGCCAGTACTTATCCTCCTTCGCGGGATCCTTCAAGCCCCATCTCTTGTAGGAACGCCATCTCATCTCTATCCCTCAGAGACACGCAAAACTAGTACGGGTGAGGTTCTCCTCGTGAGGAGCAATCACGGGGCTCTGGTTCGTCTCGTACTTCAGGGAAGAGTTGTGCAGCGTGGTGATATCCATGATCTCCTTGCATCTCTTCTTCAGCAGAACGGCCTGCTACAAATCACATGTCCACGGAGCGATCACCTCATCGGGAGTCTCGTCGTACGTGCTAGCAACCCATCCGAGCCAAGCAGGAGCAATCTGCGTGTAGTCGAATCTCCAGTTCCATGCGGCGTATTCCACCCATCTATGTCTGCCTAGCGACTCATACACGGCCGCTCGTCACCTACCGAACTGGTAGTCGAGGTTTTCGTAGTACATGTTTCCATGCTCATCCTGACCCTTCAGCGTACCCAGCTTAATCTCGCTCATCGCACTCATTTGCTTCAGGATACCTCTGAGACCTCTCTCCTTGAGACCCAGTCTGATACACTAGAATGTGACAGCGATCATCCCATTCAGTACGTTAAAAACACCGTATCCAAACTTTCTAGCCTTGACAGTCACACTCATCCTATATGAAGAAATCTTTCGACAAACAACAACCGTGGAATTGGGTCAGGGTTGCACAAATCACGCCTTATTCGCTCCGATTCAAATATCATGTCAAAGCAGGTGACGCACGTGGAGTTTGTGACATCGATTGTACGCGTGCTGTCGAGCGGGGCCTGACGGCGTAGGGAAAGATCGTCCTGGAATTGTACTACAAACATGCTCCCAAAACGTGCGAAAACTTCGTCGGACTGATCAACAAGGGGTTCTACGACGGAATTTGCTTCCACCGCATCATTGCTGTCTGGGATGGAAGCGGGCGCTGACGTATAGAACTTTATGATTCAGGGCGGCGATCCCACGGGTACTGGAAGATATACGGAATCGATATGGGGGTAGGAGGGTTTCGTGAGCGTGCTTTTGCGATAGACACCCCTTTGAAGACGAAATCACAAGGGAGTTGCGTTTCACAGGAGCCGGTATTCTTGCCATGGTGTGTTTTCCCGGTTCCATTTCACGGATAGGCGAATTCGGGTCCAAACACGAACGGCTGCCAGTTCTTCATCACGCTGGCGCCGACACCGTGGCTGGATGGTACTACTGTTATCAGGGAATGAGAAATAGGAAAGCACACCATTTTCGGTCGTGTGAGCGAGGGCATGGGTATCGTGAAGCACATTGGACTGGTGCCGACGGACGCGCACGACCGCCCGCTCCAGGATATAAAGATCATTCACGCGAGATGTCTCTCCTGTGTTTGTTGGGAAGGATAGCACGCACTCGCGAACAAACACGCCAAATGAACTGAACTATGTAACAATCCCCTTATTGTCCCTGGCAAGTGACATTCTGCTGGCGAGGGTCGTAATCCTCTCTCTCCTCATCGTACGCCTACACGTCACCACGTCACATCACACCTACGTTATCCTCTCTGACCGAGCTGCTCGGCGTCAAGCCAAACTCCGACTCTCTCGCGGGCAGCATATCGGGCACAGGAATCTTGTCGTCCACGGGCGGCTCCACGAACGGAAGCACGCTCTTAATGCTCACGATGTCTCCCATCGTCATCGAGCTCGGGAACTTGATGTTGAAGCGCACGAAGAGGTTGCCGTGGTTGAACGGCGAGCCGCGCACCGGCATGCCCTCGCCCGGGATCTTCAGCATCGTGTCGGGCGTGATCACCTTGCCCGGCTTCGACTCGATCACGATCTTGTGTCCGTCCAGGTGCTCCAGCACGCGCTTGAAGCCGCACAGCGCCTCGCCGAGGCTGATCTGCTCGTAGTGCAGCAGGTCCGCGCCCTTGCGGCTGAACTTGCTGTTCGACTTCTCCTGAATCACATATATCACGTCGCCCGCCTCCGCGTTCGGCGCCTCGTCGGCAGCCGAGGGCAGAATCACCTTGTCGCCCTCCTTCATGCCCGGCTCCACGTCCACCTCGATCGTCTTCGTCTCGCTTACCACCTTGTTGCCGTTGCAGTTCTTGCAGCGCTTCGTCGGGTCGATGATCTTGCCCGTTCCGTTGCACGTGGTGCACGGACTGCGCGACTGCTGGATGACGTTGCCGCGCTGCAGAATGCGGACTCTCATGCCCTGGCCTCTGCAGTCGGAGCAATCCCTCTCGCAGCCGTCATCACCGCCCTTGCCTCTGCAAGTGGGGCAGATGATCTTGTGCGTGATTCGGAACTTCGCCGTCTTGCCACAGTACAAGTCCTTCATCTCCACAGGGTAGTCGCGGACGATGTCCTCAGTGCGACGACGACGGTTGCTGTTCGCTCTGCCGCCGCCGAAGAACTGGCTGAAAATGTCCGAGCCGTCCATGCCGCCCGAGCTCATATTTGACTTGATTCCTTCCATGCCGTATTCGTCGTACACCTTACGCTTTTCGGGGTCGGAAAGGATTTCGTACGCCGCGGAGATCTCTTTGAACTACACGTCACACGCAACGAGCGCCATTACCTTATCTGCATCACCACCTCTGTCCGGATGGTTCTTAATGGCTAACTTTCTGTACGCCTTCTTCAACTCCTCGGGAGTGGCAGTCTTAGAAACGCCCAACACTTCGTACAACTTCGAATTCTCAACAGGCTCATTGCTACCCGGACCTCCCATGCCGCCCGCTCCAGGGAAACCATCAAAACCAAAGAAGTTCATTTGCAACCGTCAGAAATAAAACTATACGAGTTCCACGGCTTCCAGAAGAACAGTCAAAACAAGCTCCCCAAATACGGGGAATAACCGCGGAAGAACCCTGTCTCTTTTGGAACGCTTTACTCCGTTAGTCCTCCCCACTCGCTCAGAGAAGGGGAGAGACGCAGCACAACGCGCCCACTCACAGCGATAGAATTCCATTCATCCTAACTAAAGTGCGTCTCTTGCCCCTTCATTCCTGCTGCTCTCTGGAATCGAAACGAAATAGAGACATCAAATCGTCCATGGTTCGTCGCTGGATGGAGTTGCTCTGCATGTGGCTCCTCGTTATCCTGCTCGCACTATGCGCGCGTGCAATGACAGAACTGATGACAATTCCCAGTTTGGATACCGTCGTCGTCAATACAACGTGCAAGCGAGATTCCATCTCTTCTTCCGGTCTAATTCCATCTCCGAGTGCCAAATCGGCCGAAAACTACTCCAACGAGTACGATGTGTTCGCCAACAACATGACTGCCTACCAACGCATCCTGTACGTCCAGCATAGCTACAGTCGGCTGGACACGGAAGCGAGGGGAAAACGGTTCGAGGCTGTTCTGGATGCGCTGAACCGGGAAAAGAACCATCTCGATCGAGAGGTCGTCTTCCAGGAGATGGCGGAGACTGGATTGGGCAACAGTCTGCTGGCTCTCGCCTCATCCTTCATGGTTTCTCGTCTGCTCAACGCGTCTTTTCATGGCAAGACTAAGGCAGTGCGATGACTCGTAGTGAACTGGTGGCTGTACGACAGTGCCTTTGATGCTCCCCTAACCAGCTTCTCTTCTTCGATCGGATGTGCGTCTCATCGCTTTTGGGTGATCCATAGACAAGACGAAGGACCCCTCCTACTCGCGATGGAAGATCAGGTGGTCCGGCTGCTCCCCCACCCTCGCTTCCCTGCGCGACGACTCTCTGACCACGCTGGTGCCAAATCCGAATCTCGTCATCACCGCCTACTACGACTACACCAACACGCTCTTCTCCACCCCACGGTACGACTCTCTCCTCGAGAGCAATGGCTTGGTACCTCCTTTCCAGCCCTCCCAACACCACCTCACCACCATTGAAGCTACCGAGCGACTGCGCAGGACCTTCTACACGGAGTTCTCGCTCATGACGGCGGTGCGCGCCTTCTTCCGCCCCAAGCCCCAGCTCCAGCGTCTGATCGATGCCACGCTGGAGAAGGCTCGCGGGTGTCACGTCATCGGCTTCCAGATCCGAATGGGTTCGGGAGGAGCGGACTTCCGCGACACGCACCGGTTCTTGGGAATGGCGGCGCTGGATCGGTTCGTGACGCTCGCCGAAGCGTATCGCAGAGCGAGAGGGATTGGCGAGGACGAAGTGAAGTGGTTCCTGAGCACGGACTCGACGGAGGTGGAGCGCAAGCTGACGGAGACGTATCCGGGACGCGTGGTGGTGGCTGAGGGCTTCGGGAGAGGGCATTCGAGCAGTCAGAACGCGAATCGCAAGGCGTTCTTCCGGGCTGTGATCGATGTGGGTGTGTTGAGTCGTTGTGAGTATATGGTCCTTACGAACCACAGCAGCTTTGGGATGATCGCGAGGATGATCGCTCCGTCGCCCGTGTTTTCTATCGTTCCTGCGAAGGGGTATTAGTGATCCTTTTACATGACTGTTCTTTCCTATATCGGGTTTCCATTTCCCCTGTTTGTAACCAAACACAACAGTGGTATAAGCGCATATCGTACAAATCCCCCTCGCTCGCCTCATGGATCTCTCGGAACACGGAAAAGCCCAATCGCTCGTACATATGCTTTCCGTCCACGGTTGCCCGCAGTTCCAAGCACTTGTCGGGATGCCTCTCCTTGTGAAGAAGGATCAATCGCTCCACGATCCCACTTCCAATGTGTCGGTTCTACTGTAAAATGGAGAAGGAAGTGTTCACTTGGTATTGAGGAAGAACAAACACACGCTTCACTTCTTTGTCGGTAACACAGCCCACTCCCACGATCCTATAATTAGTGAACAGATAACACAGTCTACTTTCCATCCTCAAGCGCGCAGAGACAGAAGTGGTCATTGATGATCTGAGTGAAGAACTCTCGCGTCTGAAGGGAAATCTGGTGCTCAATAATGCTCTACGATTCATTGCGTTCCCGAATCCAAACTGCCTCGTAATGCTTGCTGCTCACGACCTGCAACGTTTCGATGATGATGCTTCGAATGGTGTCGATGTCACCAGCACACGCCAGTCTGTATTCCACCATGAGGAACAGAATCATGAGAAACCGGAGTTCCGTGGAAGCGATGTATTACTCAAAGCACGCGCTGTTTCTCTCATCACAAAACACTCCCCCTCCATCCCAACCCAAATCGGTCCGATTTCCGTCAAAACGCAAGAGGACATTTCCCAGCAGATCTTCACCATTTCGA
>ERZ1106948.222-NODE-222-length-28773-cov-33.915941_pt1 | contig 28773 bp, 5 predicted proteins | sample MGYA00403673_ERZ1106948 | MGnify/ENA primary metagenome ERZ1106948 (study PRJEB35170, sample SAMEA104062409) | human gut metagenome | biome: human gut; feature: human-associated habitat; material: faeces | place: Denmark | collected 2012-05-07 ...
CGAGGGCGCGTTCGTGAGCGAGGCTGGAAAGAAGTCGGAGGCGATCACGATGGAGATGTGGGTGTCGAACAAGAAGTGCAACACGAGCTACGTCGTGCAGGGCATGCGTGGCGAAAAGTGCAAGTGCTTTAGCGTCGAGGACCGTTGTCAGTGTAACTGTGGCGAGACTCTGTTCAGTAGGGAGTATTAGTTGTTGTGTGTTTGTTGGAGATGGTGTGTTGAGTAGAAGTGAAGTTGTTAGTTGAATTAGAGGTGTGAACAGGAACACAATAGAATCGAAGTGAACGGGAAAAGAAGTGAATAAGAATCAACTTCAAACAAACACACAACATCCACATCCTTTACTCCTCGTCGTCATTCTTCACCGAGCTGGCAAGAACGAAGCGAGCACGATCCTCCTCCGCGTTGACACCGTAGCCGGTAATCGACATCGTCTTTCTGTCTCCCCAGATCAGCACTCTAGCGTCACCCTTGTTCACGCGAATCGAGTTCAGCGACTTCAAGGACATGTTGATCGTCGTGTCCAAAGGCTCCTCGCCCTCGTACTTCACGCACAACGTCAGCTGCACGCCCTCGCTGTGAGCAGGGAACAGCGCCACGAACGCGCTGTCCTCCGCCGCGAACTGAGCGAACACGTTGTCGCACGTCGACGTCGTGAAGATCACCGACTTCACGAACTCCGTGTGAGAACCCAGCAGACGGAAGCTCTTCTCCTGCGTCACCACCGCTCCAGCGTTGTCGTAGCCCTCCAGCGACTCCATCGCCGTCACCTCCACCGTATTCACCTCCAGGATGTTCGAGCCCGAAGGCGTCACAGCCACCGGCGACTGACCCGCGAACCACACGCACATCTTCAGCGTCGTCTCCACCGCCTCCGTGAACACCACCACCGCCTCTCCGTTCACCACCGGCGCCGTCACCACCGCCGTCGCGTTGTCGCACTTGGCGTCCACCGGCACGAAGAACAGCGAGTCCACCGCATCCACGTGCGAGCCCACCAGCGTGTACGTCTTGGGCACGTTCACGATGGCGAGGTGCTTGTTGCCGACGGTCGTCACATCGCTCACGTACATCACGTCGATCACGTAGTCCTCGTACATCACCCAGAAGTGGTCGTCCGTCGCCACGCTGTCCTCGTTGTTGTAGCCGTAGCACACGTGCACCTCGGGCAGCACCGTGTCCACGTTCCAGTCCACGTTCAGGCCCTTCACCTCCGTCTCCGCCACGATCTCCGAGCGCGCCGTGCAGCTGATGCCCGACACCAGTCTCATGCGGTCGCCCGGCTTGCCGTTCGCCACGACTACCACCCACTGGGCAGGGATGCCCGGCAGGATCTGCAGGAACATGCTGCCCTCGCTGTCGTACACGGCGAGCAGGCCGCGCGACTCCACCGTGATGGGCGGGTACACGTCACCCTGACTCTGCATGCTCACGAACATCCAGCGCTTGCCGCTGAACTGGAAGCACAGCTTCCACTTCTCCTCCGTCACGTCGTCGAAGGCGAAGTCGCTCACCATGTAGCCCGACTCCGCGTCGAAGCTCATCTCCACGCCGTCCACGTCGCCGAACACGTCAGGACCGTCGCACTCCGTCGCGTTGGCGGACACCCACTTGTACTTCGCCTCGTGCACCGAGTCCGACGAGTACACGCGGAACTGCGACGTCACGTTCTTCACCGCCCACAGGTTGGTGCTCGTGCCCAGCTCCACGCCGTCGGCGACGATCGCGGGGTTGATCACGCCCAGCACCAGCAGGTTGAACTGGGTCAGGAACGGCGTCGTCTCGCCGTCGAACAGGTAGCAGATCAGCACGCTGCCCGCCGTGTCCACCGACACGTGGTACGCGCCATCAGCCTCCTTGCTGTAGTAGTCGTCCAGCGTCACGTCACGCAGACAGTCCTCGTTGGAGAAGGAGTCCGCCGCCGCGTTCAGCGGGTTGCTGAGCGGGTAGATCTTGTCGCCAGGGAACGTCATGCCCGTGAAGCGGATCGCGTTGTCCTCGTGGAAGAGGATCGCGTCGTTGCGCGCGCCGTCGTCGATCACGATCGTGTTCAGGTAGAACACCGTCGCCGTGAACTCCGGGTACAGCACCGGCTCCTCGTTCAGGAACTGGTAGCACAGCTTGTACGGCGTCAGGGCGTGCGCCAGCGCGAACACCACCTTGCCCTCCGTCACGTCGATCCACTCGCCCTCGTCGCAGTTCTCGCCCAGCACCATCTTCGCCTTGTCGCCCACGCTCGCTCCGTGCGTCTGCAGCGTGAACTCCTTCGGCACGTTGGCGATGATGATCGAATCCGGGTTCGTGGCCGCGAAGCTCAGCACGCTCTTCGACACGAAGCTGCCCAGCACGAACGGCTTCGCCCAGTTGGCGAACTGGTAGCACACGGTCCACGGCTCCGCCTCCGAGCGCGTCAGGTTCACGCTCACCACCTTGCTCTCCGTCACAGGGTAGAACACCGCGTTCTCGCCGGCGCAAGCGTCAGCCGCAGGCGACATGATCACGAAGTCGCCCTCGCCAGCGAGGTTGGTGCTCAGCGTGAAGCTCTTGGGAGCGTTCACCACGGCACCGTCGTTGGACAGAGCGGGGATCGTCGACGTCATCGTCGGCACCACGCGCACCGCGAACGAGTACTCCTCGTACTTCATCGGCGCCTCCGCCACGCTGCCCGTTCTGAACACGTAGCAGAGGTCGTACGCCGCGTCGCTCTGCGCGTCGGTGAAGGCGTAGCTGATCGTCATCTCCGTCAGCGTCTGCGTCTTCACGCTGTTCTCGGCCGCGCACTCCATGCCCGCAGGCACGAACATCACCTGATCCTCCGAGGACAGGCCCACGCCGCTCACCGCGCCGCTCACGTCCTCGCCCTTCACGATCACGTTCACCGAGTGCTCGGGGTCGTTCACGATGGCGATGCCCGACACGCCCTTCACGGTGAAGGACATGAAGTTGTAGGCGACCGGAGCCTCGGCGCCGAACTGGTAGCACAGCGTCAGCGGCAGGTTCACCAGCGCCTGCGGGATCATCACCTCGCTCTCGAAGGCCTCGCCGCGCGTCACGTTGAACTCGTAGACAGCCGCGTCGCACGTGCTGAAGGTGAACAGCATCTTGTCCTCCGTGGACAGGCCGTCGCCCGCCAGCGCCACGCTCTTCGCCTGCGACGCCACCAGCACCTGCGGGTGTCCGCTCACGAACGCAGCAGACTCCAGCGCCTTCACCGTGATGGGGAACAGCGTCACGTAGTCCGTGTCGTCGGCGAAGCGGAAGCACATCGTCATCGTCGCCGCGTACACGTCGAACGTGAACGTCAGCGTCTTGCTCTCGCCCAGCAGCATGTTGTCGAACTTCGCGGCGAACGCGGCAGCAGCGCAGTTCGTGCCCTCCACGATCTTGATTCTGTCGTTGGCCGTGATCAGGAAGCCCTCGTACACCAGCGTCTTCGGCACGTCCTTCACGAACACGTCCTTCGCGCCCGACAGGGCAGTCACGGCCGGACGACCGAACACCACCATGTAGAAGGTGCTGTTCGCGCCGTAGGCACCCGTGGGACCGTAGTTCATCCACGCCTCCTCGCCGAACTGGTAGCACACCTCGTACGGCTCCTCCACCGTGCTCTCCTGCGCGAAGTACGCCGTGATCGTTCTCTCCGTGTTCAGCGTGTAGTACGGCACCGTCTCGTGCGTCGTCGCGTCCTTCATGTACTCCACCTCAGCCTCGCAGCCCATGCCGAACGGCACGTACTTCACGCGGTCGCCCTCCGACACGCCCACACCGCTGAACGTGAAGGACTTCGGACGCAGCCAGATCGCCTCCGTCGCCTCGCCCGCCGGCGTGGTGACGCTCTGCAGCTCCACCACGGACAGACTGAAGGTGTCGTAGCGCTTCACCTTGTTGCCAGCGAACTGGTAGCACAGGTAGTACGTCGCGGGCTCCTCCAGCGGACTGAAGGTCACCGTCATCAGCGAGCTGCTCTCCACGCTCACCACGCACTCCGTGCAGCGCGCCGTGCAGTCCTCGCCCGTCGCGAAGAACGCCTCGTCCTCCTCGCTCTCGCCGTAGATCGACACGGGGATGCTCTTCGTCATCGCCGCCACGATCGTGCCCGACTCGAACGTCTCCACCGCCTTCACCATCAGCTGCCACTTCGCGGGGTAGAACGGACCGTTCGCGCCCAGCAGCTGCGTCTCGGTTCCGGCGAACTCGTAACACAGCTGGTAGTACGTGTTGTTGCTGTGTCTCGCGATGCCGATCTCCACCGTGGACTTCAGACCCGGCATGTACGGATCCATCACTCTCTCGCTGCGGTCGCACGCCGTGGCGGTCGCCGGCACGAAGTAGAAGAAGTCCGCTCTGTCCGGATGGCTGCGCGTGAGCACGAACGTCTTCGGCTCGTTGGCAACGATGGAGTCCACCGCGCCCTCCTCCGTCGACACCGACAGCGCGTACAGGATGTACGCCGTGGGGATGCGCACGAAGCCCTCGTCGCCGAACTTGTAGCACACGTTGATCAGACCCTCGTTCGCCCACACCTCGTCGAAGATGTTCACCACCGCCATCGACGACTCCAGCGTGATGCTCGTCGCCTCCACGCCGTCCACCGACAGCGTCAGGAAGTCGCTGCACACGTCCGTGATGCCCTCCACCGCCGGAGCGAACGCGATCTTGTCGCCCGCGGCGAAGCCGTCGGCGACCACGCGCACCGGCTTGGGGTTGCGAGCCACGAAGAAGTTGATCGAGGCGTCGGAGAGCGTGTTCTTGAAGCCGTTGAACTCCTTCACCACCACGTTGAACTGCGGGTACATCTTCACGTTCAGCGGGTTCGTTCCGAAGTGGTAGCACATCGTGTACGCCACGCCGTTGCTGCCCTCCGTGAACAGGTACGTCGTCGTGATCGTGTCCAGCTCCGTCACGGGGAAGCTCGCCACCGTCGAGCTCTCCTCGCAGTCCGCCGTGCGGTGGAACGACACGCGGTCGCCCTGCACCAGGTACAGACCCACCACCGAAATCGCCTTGATCTGGTTCACCACCGCCACGTTCTTGCTGCCCTCGCCAATCACCACCATGTCGTCCAGACGGCTCACGTGGATTCTCGACGAGATCGCCACCGCGCCCTCGCCCGCGAACGCGTAGCACAGCTTCACCTCCTTGCCGGCAGCCAGCTCGTTCATCGTGACCACCGCCGTCACCGCGCCGTTCGCCACCGACGTGAACTCGAAGGAGGCCGTGTAGCCGCCGTCCACCGAGCAGTCGTCAGGGTAGTTCACGAAGTACATCGAGTCCGCCGCGCTGAAGCCGTTACCCGTACGCGTCACCGTGATGGGAATGCCCGACACCGCGTAGTTCGACTCCGCCTCCGCCGCGTTCACGTAGCACTGCGTCATCGTCAGCGCGTACTCCTTCACCGGCATCGAGTTGAAGCGGTAGTGCAGACTCATCGGCTCCGCCGTCAGCACCGTCGACAGGTCCAGCGTGAACGTGTTGTTGCCGTCCACCGTCAGCACCGGCGTCGACACCTCGTCCTTCTGGAAGAACAGCGTGTCCTCCTCCTGGATCCACGAGCCCTCCACCGTGAAAGTCTTCGGAATGCCCACCACCACGCGGTCCGCCGCGCCCACCTCGGGCACCAGCTCCGTCACCTCGCCCACGCGCATGTTGAACTCCATCGGCGCGTTCACGAAGCCGCTGCCGCCGATCTTGTAGCACAGCGACCACTGCTCGTAGCCAGAGCCCTGCGTGAACAGCCAGCTCACCGTGCGGTCCGCGCCCAGCTCCATCACGCTCGACGCCGCCGGCTCCTCGCTGCACGCCGACTGCACGTACTTCACCGCCTCGGGCGCCGCCGTGCTGAACACCATCGTCGAGTACGCTCTCACGAACGTGAAGATGGCGATCGACGACGACGACACCTTGATCGTGTACGACACCGGGCCCGCGAACGCCAGCGCGCTCCAGCCCTCCACCTGCGCGTCGAACACGATCGTGTTCACGCCGTCCTGCAGGTCGTTCACCACCTTCGTCACCTCGCTCTCGCCCGCCTTCAGCGTCACCGTCAGCGTCACCGCGCTCAGCTGGTGGTTCTCCACCGTCACCGCGAACTGGCTCACCTCGCCCAGCACGTCCACGTCGTGCGCCGCCGTGAAGGCGAACGTGCACTCCGCGTTGCTCGCCGAGTAGAGGATGAGCTCGCCCTCGGGCACCATCAGCGTGTCCAGCACGCCCGTGATGATGTAGCCGCTGTTGCTCATGCTCACGTACGACGGCGTGCGCGTCTGCGTGAAGCTCTCGCTCTTCTGCGTCGTGTACGTGATCGCGTGCGCCTGGTTCGCCACGCTGAACCACACGTTGCTCTCCGACGTCTGACCCGACACCGAGGCGTCCACCACGTCCACCACCAGCGTCGTCGCCTGCATGCCCAGTCCAGCGAACTCGTAGCACACACGGTACGAGCCCGTCGGCGCGCTCACCACCTCCGCCGTCGCGCGACCCTCCTGCACCGTCACGTCCGCAACGAACACCGGCGTCGCCGAGCACAGGTCCGTCGGGTGCACGAAGCGCAGCTTGTCGCCGGCGCCGTCCAGGCGTCTCACGCTCGCCTCGCTCACGCCCAGGTTCAGACCCTCCACCGCAATCAGGTTTCTCATGTTCGACAGGAACACCGTGCTGCTGCTGCCGCTCACCGTCAGCGAGCTCGGCGTGATCTGGCGCACGCGCACCTTGTACTCGTCGTAGCTGAAGAAGGCGTCGCCCGCGAAGGCGTAGCACACCTTCAGCATGCCCTCGCTCGTCGCCGTCACCGGCAGCGTCACGTCCACCAGGTAGCCGTCGCCCGAAGGCACCGCGCTCAGCTTCGTGGCGTGCACCAGCTTGAAGGTGGCGCCCACCGTCGTCTCGATCTTCTCCGTCAGGTACAGCAGGCGCGTCGCCGCGTCGTAGCGCTGGATGTACGTGTACACGCCGCCGATCAGCACCGCGTTCAGGCCCGTCCACTTGCCGTCCACCATCGACGCCTGCATCGACGCGAAGTAGTCCTCCAGCTTGCCGGCGCCCGACAGCTTCAGCACGGTGTACGCGTTGTCCTCGCTCGTCTGCACCTCCTCCACGGCGATGTCCGGCAGCACCGCGCCGAACGCGTCGCTGTAGTCGCCCGCGCACTCCGCGTTCACGTCCACCAGCTTGAAGGCGTCCTCCAGGCCCGAGCTGCCGCCGAAGCGCAGTCTGTAGACGTTGCCCGACACCATGTCCTTCGTGAAGGCCGTCACGTCGTCGATCGACGTCAGCTCGAAGGGAGTCAGCGACCAGTTGTAGAACACCGAGGTCTCGTTGCCGAACGTGTAGCACACGCCCACCGCGCACGAAGGCTTCTCGCTCAGCACCAGCACCGCCGACGCGCTCTCGTCCACCGCCGTCACCGGCGTCAGCAGCGCGTCGCAGCTGCAGCCCAGCGCCACGAGGTCGCCCTCGGCAGCGCCCTGCTCCGCCGCGAAGGTGTACACCTTCTCCTTCTTCACGATCGCCTTCAGCTTGTCGCCCTTGTTCGTGCTCATCGCCTCCGCGGACAGGAAGCCCTTCACCGTCATCATCACCTCCGTCGCCGCGGGCTTCTCGTTCACGAAGCGGTAGCACATGTACCACGTGCGCGGCGTCGTCGCCTCGATGGCCGCGTCGCTCACCAGCACGCTCACCATCGCCTGCGCGTCGCTCACCACCACGGGGAACACCATGCGGTTGGCCGCGTTGTCGTCCGTGCAGGCCGTCGAGGCCAGGATCACGCTGTCGCCCGCCTTCGCGCCGCCGTTCATGTCGATCACGAAGCTCTTCGACTCGTTCAGCACCACCACCGTGTCCTCGCCCGCCACCGCGGCCATGCCCATGAAGTTCTTCACTGTCACGTGCACCGACTGCAGGAACAGCGCCGGCTCCACGCCGAACTTCATGCAGCCGTACAGCTCCGCGTTCACCTCCTCCGCGTTGGTGCGCAGCGTGCTGAAGTACAGCAGGTCGCCCTCCACGTTGATCGTCTGGAACGCCACCGCCGCCGCGCACTCGCTCTCCGAGGCCACGAACAGGAAGCGGTCCGTGTCCGCGATGAACTTGTTCGACGGGAACACCAGCTTCTTCTCCACGTTCAGCACCACCGCGTCCACGCTCTGCTCCATGTCGATCTTCGTGCCGTCCAGCACGCCCACGAAGCCCGGCATCGACTTCACCTGGATGCTCTGCGGCGTCTCGATCGGCGTCTCATCACCGAAGCCGTAGCACACGTAGCACGTCTTTCCCGCGAACTCCTCCGTCAGGTCCAGCGTGAACATGAAGTGGCCGTTCGTGCGCGCGCGCGACACCACGTTCGCCGTGTACAGGTGCGCCTCGGGGTCCGCGCAGTCGTCGCGGTTGTGCACCAGGTAGATCTTGTCGTTCGTCGAGTAGCCGAACACGCCGTTCTCGTCGTCCAGGTAGTAGCTCTTCGGCACGCCCACCACGAACACGTCAGCGCCGCCGTGGCTCGCGCCGCTCAGACCGTTGTACTGCTTCACTGTCACCTGGATCGCGGGGTACTCGTTCCACTGCTCGTTCAGGAACTGGTAGCACAGGTGGTACACCTTGCCCGCGTCCACCGCCGAGAACATCACCTGCGAGAAGTACGCGTTCGCGCCCTCGCTGCGCGACACGGAACTGATATGCACCGACGTCGAGCACTCCTCCTCGCCGCTGATCCACGCCGTCTTGTCGCCCTCCGAGAAGCCGGCGCCGCTGAAGAAGAAGTTCTTCGGGTTGCCCACGATCACCGTGTCCACGCTGCCCGCCGTGTGCGTGGCGTCGATGCCCGTCACGGCGTACACGTGGAAGGTGCCGCTCACCTTGTCGTTGAACACGGGGAGCGTCGAGAACTGGTAGCACAGCTTCAGGTCGTCCGCAGCCGTCAGGTAGGTCAGGTCCACCACCACGGCGAAGGCGTTGTTCACCTCCGTCACCTGCGTGCGGAACACTCTGCCGTCCAGCGCGTTCGCCTCCGCGCACGCGTCCGTCTCGTGAATCAGGTACACCTTGTCGTCGTACGTCGCGCCGTTGCCGCTGATCTGGAAGCGCTTCGTCTGGCCCGCGACGAGACCGCGGTCCGACAGACCCTCCACCGAAGTGAACGTCAGGTCGCCGGGCTGCGTGATGCGCAGCGAGTACGGGTAGCTCTTCCAGTAGCCGGGGTCGTTCACGAACCAGTAGCACGCATGCACGTTCTCGCGCGTCTCCTTCGTGAAGTGCAGCGTCGCCTGGCACAGGCCCGACGTCTCGGGGCACGTCACGCTCGACGCGTTCGGGTCGGTCTCGGGACGCGCGATCTCGTCCGGCAGACGGCGACCGAAGCCGTGGTCGCTGTCGCAGTCCTCGTCGTTGTTGATGAACTTGATGTAGTCGCCCGTCGCCAGCTGCATACCGTAGATGCTCAGAGGCTTCTCGCCGCTCACCACCGCCTGGTCGATGTAGCCGTCCGCGTCCACCAGGTTACCCGTCAGACCGTACAGCTCCGACACCGTGAAGGTGATGGCGGGGTACATCTGCGCAGGGTAGCTGCCGAAGCGGAAGCACAGCACCAGCGGCTGCTGCAGCTGCACGCCCACCGTGTTGAACGTCGTCTCGAAGGACGTCGCGTTCACGGCGGACACCGTCATGCCCACCGACGCCTCCTCGCTGCACGCGCTCTCGCTCGACGGCACCGCGTAGAAGGAGTTCGTCAGGTCCATGTACTGCACCAGCGAGAACGTCAGCGTCTTCGCGTAGTTCGCCACGAAGCCCTCCTTTCTGCCCTTGCTCACGCCCGTCACGCCCAGCACCGTGTGCACCGCCACCTGCATGCCCTCCACCTTGCGGTACAGGTACTCCGTCGCCTCCGCCGTGATCGTCGAGCTGTACATGTAGCACAGCTCGTAGCGCTCCGCCTCCGCGAACACGAACTCCGCGAACGTGTACTCCGACGTCGCGTCCAGCTGCTGCGCCGCAGACGCGTCCGCGCAGCTCTCGCCCTGCTTCACGAAGAAGGCGCGGTCCGCGTAGCGCAGACCGATGCCGCGGAACTGAATCGTCACGGGCTGGTCCTTCACGGCGGCGATCGCGCGGCTCGGCGCCATCACGCCCTCCACCGCCATCGTCTCCACCGCCAGCACGTGGAAGCCGTTCTCCAACGCGAACCAGCTGTTGCGCTCCACAGGCTGACGCGCGTAGCACACCGTCACATCAGCGCTCGACGTCTTGAAGGCGACGGGCACCGTCGTGCGCGCCACGCCGTCCACCACCTCGATGCTGTAGTCGTTCACGAGCTGCAGGATGAACTCCTTGCTCGGCACGATGTCGTCCAGGAACTCCACGAACGTGATGGAGATCGGCGTGATCTCCGCGATCGTCATCTTGTACGACTTCTTCTCCGCGCCGTCGCGGTCCACCACGATCACCTGGTCGTTCGCCGACAGCAGCGACGTGAAGTCGTTGCCGTTCGTGGACGCCACGTACTGGCCGCCAGCCACGCTCACCGCGCTCAGGAAGCTGATCGTCATCGACTCGGGCAGCGGGTATCCGTACTCCACGCACGGGTTCTCGCTGGTGAAGCCCGCGGGGTTCTTCACGAAGCGGATGTGGTCGCCCGTCTCCGCCATCGAGCCCGAGGACAGCGTCAGCGTCACCACCGACGACTCGCCAGCCACCACGCGCTCCGGCTGCACCGCCGACAGCATCATCACGTCCACGCTACCCGTGTAGTTCGGAATGGCGCTCCAAGGATCCTCCGCCGACACGCGGTACTTCATCGTGTACTCGCCGAACGGCAGCTCGCTCACCACCGCCGAGCGCGAGCACGTGCTCAGCGCCACGTCCAGCACCTTCGAGCCGCACTTCGACGGGTTCGAGCACTCCATGCGGATCTGCGGACGAATGTCGGTCGACTCCGCGTAGTCGCAGGCCTGGCCCACGAAGATCGGGTCGCCGATCATGTAGAAGGTGTTCACGTTCTCCTTGTGGAAGGTCATCTTCAGGAAGCGGCCCTTGCTGTTCAGGCCGTAGAAGCCCTTGTACGACGTGAAGTCCACGTCGATGTCCAGGAACGACGGCGACCACGGTCCCGCGATGCTGTTCGAGTAGCTGTTCTCCACCTGCTGCACGCGGCTGCTCAGCTCCTCCTTCGGCAGCCAGTACAGCTTCGTCATCTTGTAGCACGACGTGAAGTCAGGCACCATCCACGCCTCCTCGCCGGGTCCCAGCTTCAGCGCAGAGTCGCGGTTGAAGTCCGTCAGCAGGTTGTTGAAGTTCGACATGTACAGGAAGTGCGCGCCGATCGACGGGCGCGAGTTGATCACGAACGTGCGCGGCTCCTCCGGCTTGCAGCGCTCCGACTCCGTGCTGAACGCCACCGTGAAGTCGCTGCCCGTCGAGCGGTACTGGCTCGTCGCCTCCTTCTCCGTGCCCACCACCGGGATGCTCACGTCGTACACCTCCATCGTCATCGTCGCGTAGTACTTCGCCACCGCGTTGTTGAACGCGTAGCACAGGCCGTACGCGCGCGAGCCCGCGTCCGTCACCGCGCCGCTCACGCTGAACACGCTGCTCTCCACCTCCGCGTAGTTGTCGCCGTTCACGTTGAAGAACTTCACGCCCAGCGGCTGGTACGCGCCGTTGAACTCGCTCTTCAGACCGTGCAACGTCACCGTGTGCGAGAAGGTCTGGCCCACCGCCACGGGGCAGAACGTCGCGTGCGACGACTCGATCTCCACGCTCGACACGCCCGAGAACTCGTTCAGCATCGTCTTCATCGCGTCCAAGGTGATGCCCGACACCTCGCGGATCACCAGCTCGCGAACCATCTTCGCGTAGTTCTCGTCCGCGCTCGCCGCAGCCATCTCCTTGTCCAGCGTGAACGCCATCAGCAGGTCGCTGCCCTGGTACGCCTCGTTCTTCGTGCACGACACCGTCATCGTCATGTCGCGGTACGTCGTCGCGTCGAACGTCATCGTCGACAGGCACTCCATGTCCTCCGCGTTGCACGTCGTCATCGCCGCGCCCTCGCTCGTCACCTTCTCCAGCGTACACTCCGACTCCTTCTCCACGAACATCAGCTTGTCGTGGATGCTCACCGAACCGCTCACGCGCAGCGTCTTCTCCATGCCCTTCGCCGCCTGACACTCGTTCAGGATGCGGTGGCGCGTCACCTCCACGCCCGCCGCGTTGTCCACCAGCGACAGCACGCACGGAGACTCCATCGACGCGTTGCTGCACTCGTCGTCCACGAACACGAAGAACGAGCGGCTGCCCGTCTCCGTCGGCTCGTAGCGCACGCGCACGCTGCCCAGACCGCTCATCGCTCTCTCCGTCGCGATCTGGCCCGCGTTCTTCGACACCGTGAACGACACCGTCGTCGCGTCCGCGCGCGTGTACGACATCGTGAACTGCGCCGGCGCCGCCTCGCTCACGTCCACCGCCCACTCCACGTACTTGCGGCAACCGATGCGCAGGTCGGACACCTCCGTGTCCATCACGCGCAGCGTCAGCGCAGGGTAGTGCTTCATCTGCTCCGAACCAACGAACTGGTAGCACAGCTCCAGCCAGCTCTCGCCCGTCGTGGGCGTGATCTGGTACGACGCGCTCACGTCCGTCACCGTCGCGCTGAAGCCCTCCTCCTCGCAGCTCTTGCCGTGCAGAATCCACTTCGCCACGTCGCCCGAAGCCACGCCCACGCCGCTGTACGTCACCTCGCCCGGCACGTTGTCCGCCAGCACCGCCGGCGACGTGCTCGTCACCTCCTTCACCACCACGGTCACGCCGGTGGCGACCACGTTCTCGTTGAAGAACTTGTAGCACAGCTCCACAGAGCCCGCCTCCGCGAAGCCGAACACGCGGCTCACGTCGTTGGGCGTCGCAGAGAAGTTGATCTCCGTCACCGCGTTGCCCTCCGCGTCCACCAGACTCACCGCCTCGCTGCACTGCGTGCTCGCGGGAGCGAACCACACCATGTCGTCGCCGCCCAGCTCCACCGACTGCACCGCAACCGTGTACGGCTTCGTCAGGTCCTTCACCGCCACCGCCGCGTCGCCCACCGTCGTGCGCAGCTGCGTGAAGCTGATCACCGTCTTCTCGATCGGGTAGCGCACGTAGTCGAAGCCGAAGAACTGGTAGCACAGCGCGTAGCTGCCGCTCGCCACATCCGTGCTCAGACGCACGCGGTCGCCGCTCAGCATGTACGTCGTGATGTCGTAGTTCGCCTCGCCGCAGCCCTCCACGCCGCGCGGACTGAAGAAGAAGCGGTTGCCGCTGCGCGCAATGCCGTTGCCCGTGATGGCGAAGTCCTTCTCCGCCTTCGACACCAGAATCGCGTCAGCGCCCGTGTGCAGCGCCGGCATCGCCTCCACGTAGAACACGTCCACCAGGAACGTCGACTCGGGGTACTCCGTCCACATCGCGTCCGTGTAGAAGCAGAACTTCCACTTCGGCTTCTGCTCCGCGAACGTCCACATGAAGGAGATCACGTGCTCCGACAGCGCCGTGCCCGTCACGCCGCTCTCCGCCGTCAGCTCCGAGCAGCTGCCGTCCATCGGCACGAACGCGAAGCGGTCGTTCTCGCCGCGGGTCGCGCCCTCCACCATGAACTCGCGAGGCTGGCTCAGCACCGCGTCGTGCGGGGTCAAGGCCAGACTGTCGCGCAGCGCGATCACCAGGTTCGGGTACGCCATCCACTCCTGCTCGCTGAACTTGTAGCACAGGTACACCGATGTCATCGTGTCCGTCACGCGGTGGAAGAACGCCGACGAGCCCTCCTCGCTGTACAGCACGTAGGCAGCCACGTTCTCCTCGCAGCCCGTCGTGCCGTCGTTCGCGATGAAGCGCATCTGCTCGCCCGCCGCCAGGTTCAGGCCCGACACCGTCACCGGCGTCCAGCGGTCCAGCAGCGCCGACTCGGGCGCCAGCTCCGTGATCGTGTGGAGCGTGATGAAGATCTCCGTGTCCACCACCACGTCCTGTCTCTTGCTGAAGCGGTAGCACACTCTCACGCGGTCCACCACGTCGTGGAACGCCACCGTGAGCGTGCTCTCCTCGCCCACCGTGATCGCCTGCTTCGCCTTCACGCCGTCGAACGTGATCGTCGCGTAGTCCTCGCTCGCGCACGACTCCGTCGCGAACCACAGCTTGTCGCCGGCACCGATGCCCGTTCCCTCCAGAGCGAACGCCTTCGCGGCGTCGATCACGGCCTCGTGGTCGTGGTTCACAGCGCCGCTGAAGTCGGACACGCTGAACACCTTGAAGTCCGCGCGAGGCGACGGCGCGAACTCCTCGTAACCGAACTTGTACGAGGGTCTCACCTCCGTCGCGTCCGCGTCCACGAACTGAATGCCCTTCGTCGACGCGTCCATGCCGTCCACCAGCGACGCCTCGTCCACATCCAGCTCCGTGCCCACGTCCGACTTGGCGCTCAGCATGCTGCGGATCGCCTCCATCTTCTCCGTGTTCGTCATCGCCTCCACCGCGGGCTTCGCGGGGATCGTCGTGAACTCGCTCAGACGGTCGCCAGTACCGCCCGTGGCGCCCACGAACTCCATCGTCTTGCCGTCCTTCAGCGACACGAACTTCACACGGTCCTTGCGGTCCGCGTGGCTCACCTGGAAGCCCTTCACCGACAGGTGCTCGCCCGCAGCGCCCTTGATCGTGACCGACGCGTCGCTCAGCGCCGCCTCGCCCTGCGACCACTGCGACTGCGTCAGCTCGAACACCGTCATTCTGAAGTCCACCGGGATGTTGCCGTTCAGGTGGCTGTTGTAGCACGTGAAGAACTTCTTGTCCGGCATCGTCTCCGAGCTCGCCTTGAACGTCACCGTGAACGACAGCTCGCCTCTCTCGTCCTGCACGAACTGCGTGTAGTGGCCGTCGCCCTCCGCGATCGGCACCATCTCCGTGCACGCCTCGTCGTAGCTGAACCCGATGAAGTCGCTCGTGCCGATGTGCGAACCGTACACGAAGAACTTCTTCGCCGCGTTCACCACCGCCAGCTCGTTCTCGCCAGACGCCGCCACGATCGCGCTCAGCGCAATCGGGAAGAACTCGTACTGCGCGTAGCGGCGCACAGGACCCTGGCGGTACGCGTAGCACAGCGTGTAGTAGTCATCCGCCTGCGCCAGCGGCGTCATGCTGAACTCGTTGTTCTGGCCCGCGGGCACCGCCACGCTGTTCTGCTCGTTCTCCGCCAGCTCCAGTCTGCCGTTCACGTCGTCGCACTCCGCGTCCGTCTTCGTCAGCCAGAACTCGCCCGTGATCAGACCGTTACCGTACAGACGCATCTGCTTCTCCAGGTTGTACGGCAGCATCGAGTAGTGGAAGTTCAGACCGCTCACCGCCACCAGCGAGGCGATCTCGTGAATCACGTTCTCCTGCACCAGCATCGCCTCCGCGCCGTCGAACACGCAGCACAGGTTCACGTTCTTCGCGCCGTGCAGGAACGTGAACGTCATCGTCTCCGTCGCCGGCACGAACGCCGCGCCCTGCTCCGCCATCACGATGCCCGTGCTCGCGCAGCTCTCGCTCGTCGAGAAGTAGCAGCGGTCGCTCAGCAGCACGTTCTCGCTCGCCACCGTCATCTCCGTCGCGAAGTCCGCCACGGCGAACTCCACCGGCGTGAACGCCACCTCCACCAGGCGCACCGTGAACTGAGGATACTTGTGGAAGGAGCCGTCCGCCAGACGCAGACACGCCGCGTAGGCGTCAGCCACCTCGCCCACCACGTCGATGGCGCCCGTGATGCTCTCCGCGGGGTTGAACTCCGTCGCGCCGGCGATCGTGATGTAGCGACCGCTCTCGCACGTCGCGTCCGCAGCGACGAAGCGCACGAACGCGTTGCTCACCGCGCGGCTCAGCGTCACGCTCATCGTGGCGGCCTTGCCCTTCACCACCGTCTTCGGCGACACGCCGGTCATCGCCACCATGTCCAGATTCATGTTGAACGCGTACATCGCCTCGCCCTCGAACTGGTAGCAGATGCGGGCCGACGCCGGCTCGCCGTTCACGCCGATCAGGTGCGACGACAGCGCCGCGCTCGTCGTGTCCTCCGCAGCCTCGTCCACCGTCGCCATGCGCTCCGCGTCGTGGAAGGACGACAGCGCGTTGAACAGCTCCGTCGCGTCCTCCTCGATGTAGCCCTCGCTCGGCAGCGCGTAGAACTTCTTCGCCTCCGCGTCCGTCACCGCGTCGAACGAGCCGTCGTGGTAGAACGGCAGCGGGCGGCTGCTCGCGCAGTCCGTCTGGTCCGCCGCCATCCAGTTGTACACGTCGCCCTTGCGCATCATGTAACCCGCCACGTCCACCGTCGCCTCAGCACCCTGGATGGCGATCTGCGTCGCCTCCGTCACGTCCGCCGACGCGTAGCAGAACTGGCTCATCAGCACCGTGTCGGGGCTGTTCGCGTAGGTGTAGCACATGCCGAAGCAGTGGTACGTGCCCGCCTCGTTCGTCGCCGTCAGCGCGGCCGTCGCCGAGGTCTCCTGCGTCTCCAGCACCGTCTGGCCCTGCTCGTTCAGCACCATCACCTTGTCGCCGTTCTTGTTCAGCGCCACCAGGTTCTCCTCGTCGCAGTTCATGCCCTTCGTCAGCGACACCTTGTCGCCGGCGTACTGCAGGTTCGTGCCCTGCACCGTGATCGTCTTCGGGTGGCCCACCACCAGGAAGTAGTTGCCGCCCTCGTTCGTCGTGATGTCCAGCACGCCCTGGAACACCATCTTCACCTCGAAGTACGGCACGAACACCGTCGGGTTGCTGCTGTACGCGTAGCACAGCTTGTACACGCCCGACTGCGTGCCGATCGCGTTGAAGCTCACGCGCTCCCTGTCCACCACCTCCTGCGCCACGAACGGCTCAGCGAAGAGTGGCGGGTGGTTGCTCTCGAACGCCGAGCAGTCCGCGTAGCGCTCGGGCACGAACTGGATGCGGTCGCCCGCGTGCACGTTCTTGCCCACCACGTTGATCTGGTAGTTCACGTTCAGCGACAGCGACAGCTGCTTGTAGATCTCGTTGCCGTACTCCAGCGCCTCCACCGTCGCCACGTCCACGTTGAAGTCGTACAGCTTGTACGGCTCCTCCTCGAACTTGTAGCACAGGTGGTACGGCTCCAGGCTCGCGTGGTCGAACGTCAGCTCCACGCGGTGGTTCGCGTCGATGCGCTTGTCGCTCACGCCGTCGAACGTCACGTAGTCCGCCTCGCACGACGCGCCCGTCACGTAGCGGATGAAGTCGCCCGTCTTCAGCGCGACGCCCTCGTACGAGAACACGCTCGGCACGCCCGCCACCGCCAGCGTCGGGGTCGCGCTCGTCACGTCGTTCACCATCACCGTGTACTTCGACATGAACGTGTACGCCTCCGTGTCGAACTTCCAGCACACCGTGTACACCTTGTCCACCGCGCTCTCCACCACCAGGTCCTTCACGTACGCCTCCATCGGGCTCGACGCGTACACGGGCACCTCCTTCACCACGCCCTCCTCGCAGCTCGTGCCCTCCACCAGGCGCAGCACGTCGTTGTCGCTGAAGCCGAAGCCCTCCACCGTCCACGTCTCGGGCACGCCGGCCACCAGCGTCGAGAACATACCCTTGTTCGACGACACCGAGTCGATGCCCACCACCGTCATGTGCACGTCGGGGTAGAACTTGTACGGCTCGTCGCCGAACTTGTAGCACAGCGAGAAGCGGTTGTTCACGCCGTGCACCGAGCTCTGCAGGAACGTCATCGCCGCCGCGCGGTTCACCACGCGCAGCGCGCTCACGCGCTCCGTCGAGCCCGTCAGCAGCGACGACACCTCGCTCGACGACTCGGAACGGATCTGCTCAATGCTCACCAGGTCGCCCGACACGTCGTCGTACACCTTGCTCGACACCTCGCTCAGCAGCGCCGCCTGTCCGTCGCAGCCCTCGTCGCCGTACACCCACTTCGCGAACTCGGGCACCTCGGGAGAGTACTCGCCGTGAATGCGGAACGTGTACTCCTTCTGCGTGTACATCACCGACACGTCCTCGCTGCAGTCCTCGCACACCGGCTCCAGAGACAGCACGTCGTACACGCGGATCGCGTGCACCATCACCCACGGCTGGCCCACGAACTGGTAGCACACGTTGTAGAAGGACGCCGCGTTCTCGTCGAACAGCACCGGCACCGACAGCAGCTCGTCCACCGTCGCCGCCTCCGTCGCGAACGCCGTGCACGTCGCCTCCGTCGTCAGCGCGAAGCGGTCGCCGTTCTGCACGCCGAAGTTCTTCTCGCTGCCGAACAGCAGGTCCTTGCCCACCTTGATTACAGCCATGTCGCTGCTGCCGCTCGACGCGCCGATCTCCTCGATGGTCAGCACGCGGATGCTCATCGGCGTCGGGTAGAAGCGCAGGTCCGAGCGCGAGCGGTAGCACACCGTGAACGCCTTGCCGAACACGTCCGAGGCGTCCTGGAAGGCGGCAGTGAAGTAGTAGTTGCCCGTCTCCACGTCCAGCAGGATCGGGATCTCCGTCTGCTCCTGCTCGCTCGTCGGCACCTCCACGCGCGCCAGGTTCGAGCTGCAGTCGCCGTCCATCGCGAAGCTCAGGAGGTCGCCGTGCTCGAACACGCCGCGCACCGCCCAGCGCTTCATGTACTTCTTCACCGCCACGCGGTCCATGCTGTAGCCCGCGGCCACCTCCTCACGCGTCCACCAGGGAATGATCTCGTCCACGGAGCGCAGCGAAATCGTCACGTCGGGGTAGTGCACCGCCTTCTCGTTGCCGAAGAAGTGGCACAGCGAGAACTCGCCGCCCTCGTTGAACGTCACGCGGCCCTTGCCGTCCTCGCCCAGCGCGCTCACCGTCGTCTCTCCCGCGCTCGCGTCCGTCATGCTCACCAGACCGCGCTCGCAGTCCTGGCGCGTCCACGCGAAGCGGTCGTTCACGGGGCTGTTGATGTTGATGTTGAAGCCGTAGAAGTTCATCTCCACCGGCACGTGCGTCACGAACGCGTTCGTGCCGTCCACGTTGCGCACGGCGTTCACGCGGCTCACGCGGAAGTTGTACGGGTAGCGGTTCACCGGCTCGTTGCCGAACTGGTAGCACAGGAACACGGGGAGCTCGTAGCCGAACAGGAAGTTGATCGACGACTTGTGTCTCGAGTCGATCGACACGACGTTCTCCTCGTACATGTGGTCCGACTCGATCGGCAGCGCGTTCGCCGCTCTGCACGGGTACTCCGCGCCCACCCAGTACGCGCGATCGCCCACCGACACGCCGTAGCCCGTGAACTCCACGCTCACCATGTCGCCGGAGGCAACCTGGTACTTGTTGTCGCTCTTGTCCTCCTGGCTGTAGCTCGCCACGTCGTACAGGTCGAACACCTGCATCACGATGTCGCGGTACAGGTGGAACGGCTCCGAACCGAACTTGTAGCACAGGTAGAAGCGCTCGTCGCTCTGCGCCGAAGAGTCCTCCGCGAACGCGAACGACGCCGTGCCGTCCACGTGCACCAGGAACGAGTTCTTCTTCGCCGACGCCGCCTGCATCGCCTTGCCCAGGCGCTCGCTCTTGCTCTTGATCTGCGGACGGCTCTCGCCCTCAGCGCTCGGCTCGATGTCGCTCATGTCCACCGCCGACTGCTCGTTCACCATCATCACCGTGTTCGTCTCGCACGAGTCGCCCTTCACCCAGCGCGCCACGTCCGGCGTGTCCACGCTGATGCCCTGGCCCGAGAACTTCACCGTCTTCTCCAGATGCACGATCGACAGGTCGTCGTGCGCGCTCGCGTCCGCGGACACCATCGACTCGATGTAGCGCACGCTCATCGTGAACGCGGGGTACGCCACGTAGCCCTCGTTGGAGTGCTTGTAGCACAGCACGAACTGGCGGCTCACCTTCTCGCGGAAGACGAAGTGCGCCGTCAGGCTCTCGTCCACCGTCTGCTCCGCGCTCGCGTACGACTCCTCGCCGTCGCAGCGCTCGCCCCAGTACACCTTGTCGCCAGCCTTGATGCCCGTGCCGCTGAACGTGAACGCCTTCTCCTGGTCCACCACCATCACGTTGGGCGCGCCCACGTCCGCCGCCACCTTGCGAATGCCCGCCACCGTCACGAACACCGGCACCTTCACGAAGTAGTCCATTTGCTTGAACTTGTAGCACACCTGCAGCTCGCCGGCGGGCATCTCGTCTACCTTCATCGTCACGCTGTTGCTCGCGTCCACCGCGAACGTCTTGCCCTCGTAGGGGGCGTTGCACTCGTCGTCGCCCGTGTTCGGCTCCACCGTGCACATCGACGGGTTCACGTTCTGCGGCGAGATCAGACGCACCTCGTCGCCCTCGCCGATGCCCTGGCCCAGCACGTTCAGCTTCTTCTCCACGCCGATCACCAGCATGTTGGAGTCGCCCTCGCTGCTCGTGAAGCTCGACAGCTGGTAGAAGAACGCCCTCAGGTTCGGGTAGTTCACCGTCTTCGCGTTGTCCCAGTGGTAGCACACGTCGTACTCGCCGCCCTCCGTCTTCTCCACCACGAACTGCGCGTACGCCTCGCTCTCCGAAATGCCGTACACCGGAGCGCGCTGCAGCGCAGAGCCCGTCGCCGTCTCGATCTTCAGGAAGTCGTCCGCGTTGAAGCACGAGCCCTCCACCGTCTTGAAGGACACCGTGTCCAGGCTCGCCTCGGAGGTCTCGCCCAGGTGGCGGTAGAAGTCGATGTCGAACACCGGCTTGTACATGCAGCCCACGATGCCGTACGTGTTCTGGATGCCCGACAGGCCCAGACCGTAGATGGTGATGTCGCGGTACACCACGGGCATCTCCTTGCCGAAGCGGTACGACAGGTAGAAGCGCCCGTGCGTGCTCAGCTGCACGTCGCAGTTCGACTGCTGGTTGAAGCGGTACACCGGCACCGTCATCGTCACGCTCTCGTCGCTCTCCAGCACCCACGTCGCCGTGTCCACCTCCGCGTAGTCCGCCGGCCACTGGCCGTTCATCACGTAGTTCGCCGCCGGCTCGTTCAGGTAGCCGTACGCGGGCGTCACGCCCGTGATCTTCAGCACGCTCATGTTGATGTTGTCGTAGCGCATGTAGTACGACTCGTCCTCGCTGTTGCCGAAGTGGTAGCACAGCACCAGACCCGTCGCCGGCTCCTCGAACGTCAGACGCACCTTCAGCACGTTGTGCGACTCCAGGATCTTGTCGCTGCCCGACACCATCACGTTCATGCGCGCCTCGGGCACGCACAGGTCGCTGCTGCGCACGAAGAACATCATGTCGTTCTGGCTCAGGCTGTTGCCGTTGAAGTTGAACCACTTGCTCTGCTCCGCCACCGCCAGGTCGCCCGCCATCGTCGGCACCGTCGCCGTCACCGTCGCCACGCTCATCACCGTGAAGTGGATGTTCGTGTAGTGCACGTACACGTTGCTGTTCACGAAGCGGTAGCACAGCGTCCACGACGCGCTCAGAGGCGTCTCGGGGTCGAACGTGATGTCCAGCTGGTTGTTCGCGCCCACCTCCAGCGTCGTCACCGACGCGCCGTTCACCAGCAGCTGCGCGAACGGACCGTTCTCGCAGTCGTCGCCGCTCATCAGCACGCGGAAGAAGTCGCCGGGGTTGATGCTGTCCTCCGTGCCCGACACCGTCGCCGTGCGCGTCTCGCCCGCGATGAACAGGCGCGGCTGCACGTCCACCACGCTGTACAGGTCGATGGTGATCTCGGGGTAGATCTTCCACGCGCTGTTGCCGAACTTGTAGCACAGAGGAGCGCCCAGGTTCGAGTAGCTGCTCTCGTACTTGAACACGATCGCCGTCGTCAGCGCGTCCTCGCCCATCGTCACCACGCCGCTCGCGTCGTTACCCACCTCCAGGTGGTCCACCAGAGGCGCGCTCAGCAGCGTCGCCGCGAACGCCTCGCAGCGGTCCGACGCGGGACACGAGGTCACGCCCAGCGCCACGAAGTCGTACAGCGAGTGGCTCACCGCGGTGGCCACGATGCTCTTCGCCTTGCCCTCCTGGTTGAAGATGAACGCCGTCGGGATGAACGACACGGTGGCAGACTCCGTGGCGAACTGGTACTCTCTGTTCAGGTTGAACGACGAGAACGTGCACGCCGACTCGGGGTCGGCGATCTGCAGAATGCGGTTCTCGCTGTCGTACACGAAGCGCTCGTTCTTGCACACCTCCACGCTCGTGCACTTCTCGCAACCCTCCTCGGACGGCAGGATCACCTCGAAGTCAGGCTGCGCGCCCGCAGGCTCGATCACCGTCACCGTGAACGTCACCGTGTACGCGCCGCCGTGGTGCACGGACACCTCCGCCTTGTCGATGCCCGACAGCTGCTCCAGCTTGATCGCCACCTCGGCGCCCGTGTCGTCGATGAAGATGGGCACCGTCTTCTCGCCGTTCGCGGAGAGGATGAACGAGCCCTTGTGCGTCACCTTGTCGAACGTGAACGCGATCGACTGCTTGTCCTGCACCGAACCGAACGCGCGGCTCGTCGCCTCCCAACAGTCGCTGTCCTTCGTCGCGCCGGGACGCGCGAACTTCACGCGGTCGCCCGTGTTGCCGTACACGGCGCTCACGCTCATCGGAATGCTCACGTGCGACGCCACCGTGCGCGGAGACAGCTCCGTCACCTCAGCCACGCGCAGGTGCATGTCGCTGATCTTCAGCGCCTCCACCGCCGAGGCGGGGCTCGAGAAGTCGTAGCACAGGTCCTTCATGCCCGAGCTGGTGAAGGTGTTGATCGTCGCGTGGCCGATCGACTGCACCGCCCAGTATTCGTCGGGGTTGCACGCCGCGCCCGTGTCCACCCACTGCGCGCCGTTCATGTCGTTCGCCGACGCCTTCGCTCCGATGAAGTCCACCTGGATCACGCTCGTGAACACCGTGTTGCCCCAGTTCTTCGTAATCAGCAGACGGAAGTAGCGCGCCGTCGCGTCGTAGTCCAGGTCCGCGTACTCGAACTCGCCGGCCAGCGAGGTGCTCTTGCGCAGGTCGCGCACCGACAGCACCGTCACCCACGGCGCCTCCTCCTTCGGCGCCTTCTTGCCGAACACGCAGTCGTCGTCGTAGCAGTTCAGCAGCGCCTGCAGCTCGTAGTCGCGCGGCAGCTGCTGGAAGAACACCGAGTTGATGTACATGCCGAACTTGTGGATCGTCGTCACGTTCTTCAGGTCGTACACGATCCAGTGGTTCAGCTCCGTCGAACGACCGCCGTTGTCGAACGCGAAGTTCGCGTCCATCGGACTGTCCATGTCGTCCACCGTCACGTACGGACCGTGCGACGCCACCGCGCGGTGGTTGTAGAACTTCGCGTCCTCCGCTCCGTCGCCTCCCGTCAGCGCCGGGTTCGGCGTCAGCGCGTGGTACGCCGCCTCGCGGTTCACGTCGTGAATGCCGCGGCCGCTGTAGCCCACGATCGTCAGCATGTCCTTCACCACCATCGGCTCCTGCTCCGCGTCCGACAGCGGCAGAATCAGCTTCTCGATGGTCGAGATCGACACGGAGAAGCCGAACGCGACGTCAGCCGTGTTGTGGAACACATAGTACAGACCGTACACGCCGTTCTTCGCGAAGGTCACCGTGCCGCGCACCTCCGTGGCGGTCACAGACGCCATCGCCACCTCCACCTTGTCGCCCTCCGCGTTCATGAAGTACGCTCTGTCCGACTCCTTCAGGCTGAGACCGCGCAGAATCACCGGCGACTCCTTGTTCAGCACCGCCGTCACGAAGGGGATCTCGCTCTCGCCGATCAGCGTCGTCATCGACGCGATGTGGTGGAAGGAGAACACCTCGGGGAGAGGCAGCATCGCCGCGCAGCCGGGCAGCTTGAAGTACAGCGTGTACTCGCCCTCCGCCGCGTCGTCGTTCACCAGAACGTCGAACACGATGCGGCCCGCCTTCACCTGCTTGATCGACGCCTGCACGTTCAGCGCCGCGTCCTCCTTTCTGAACTCCAGCGACTCGGGCAGCGCCACCTGCGGGCCCGTCACCTCCAGCGTCATCGGCACTCGCTCGAAGAGGAAGTGCTCCGTCGCGTGGTAGTCGAAGATCGTCACCGTCGCCTCGGGGAAGCTGTGGCACACGCCGCTGAAGGTAGCGACCACGTGGTACGTGCCGTAGCTCGTGAAGGCAGTAGCCACCTTCACGCCCTCGGCAGTCACCTCGCGCACGATGCCCGTACCGCCCACCACGCCGTTCTCCTCGCAACCGCCCGTCGCGAACAGCACGGTGTCGTCCACGCTCAGTCCAGAAGCAGCCAGCGTGATCTCCGTGGTGCCCATCATCACGTTCGAGCACGCGTCGCCCATCACGCCCGTCACCGACGCCTCTTCAATATCGAAGTTAATACTGGGAGCGATGACCGTCTTGTCACCGCTGTAGCGCACGCAGAAGCGCGCGCCGCTCACAGGCTGGGCAGCGCTCAGCGTCACGCGCGCCGCCATCTCCGCCACCGGGAAGGACGCCTCCGACAGCACCGACTGCGCCATCTCGCAGTCCAGCGAGTCCGACACCGACGAGTCCACCATCGTCACGCTCGCCTCGCCCTCCACGTTGCCCACCATCTGCAGAGACACCAGACCGCCCACGGGTCCGTACACGGGCGTCACGCCGGTGATGCCGTACACCGTCTCCTTCGCCGAGGTCATCATTCCGTTCAGACACAGCGACGCCCTCTTCGACTCGGGGATCGCCGCGAAGGTCGACAGCACCACCGCCTGGTTCTTGTCCACGCAGTACGCCTTGGGAGCGTCCGCCGCCGTGAACTTGAACAGCGTGTACACGTCGTCGGGGAACAGGTTCAGACCCGTGATCATCGTCGACAGGTCGCGCACCATCAGCGACACCTGCACGGGCTGGAAGAACGACACGAAGAACGCCTTGCCGTGCTTCTTGCCCTCCACCAGACTGTACTTCGTCACCGTCGTCGTGTAGCCCGCCGCCAGCAGGTCCTTGCGCAGCGCCTCCGCGCTCACGCCGATTCTGTACGGACCCAGCTCCGTCTGGTCCACCTTCAGCTTGAACTCGCCGATCTCCAGCTGGCGCGCGTTGGACAGCGCCGACGCGAAACCGAAGTCCAGCGTCGCGGTGGACAGAGCCGCGCCGTCGCAGTTCGTGTCCGCCTCCACCCACTTCGCGGGAATCGCCTCCGTCAGGATCTGGCCGAAGAACTCGAACTCCAGCAGCTCCACGTGGTCGGGATCACCCCAGTTCGACTCGATCTCGATCTTCCAGAAACGGGCGATCTTCGCCTGGTGGTCCGCCGCCTCGAACGACACCTTGCCCGGCACCAAGCTCGTCATCGTGTACGTGGCGAACTCGTAGAAGGGGCCCACGATGCTCTCGGGCGAGTAGTACACCTTGATGGTACGAGGCGAGCGGCGCTCGTTCTGGATGGTGATGCCCACGCTCTTGATCAGAGCCGGAGACTCCGTGTCGAAGGCCATCACGGCGTTCAGGTTCTCGCAGTAGTCGCACACCGCAGTAGAGCACATCGGGTGCGCGGTCATCGCCTCGTCGGAGCAACCGCTCACGCCGTGGCAGCCGTGGCACACTCTACCACCAGCGCCCTGGTTGTACGCCGCGATCGTGTTGCCGTCGATGGTGAGGATCTGGCAGTTGGTACTATCTGCGGGACAGTCTTCTCCGTTCAGAGACACGGTCTTCCACACATAACCAGAAGCAGCGTCGCCATCGAACACGTCGGCGGGGTGGCCCGTCTTCTGGTAGGGAGGAGAGTACGGGGGAACATTCGCCGAGTAGCCCCACTTTCCATAACCGGTCGGACGGACTCCCCAGGAACGACGGATGTCGTCGTTGGGCAGCCAAGCCAATTCGGCTTCTGTGTCGCAATCACTGTCCTCGAAGAGGAACGAGGATCCGCGACCCACGATTGAGTTCATCTCCGCTGATACGACTGCAAGAATCATCAGCAGAAACGACATTCTAGAACGTAAGCAAGAATCACCATCACCCCACAAATTCATAATAGAATTCATATTCTCAAATAGATAAAGCAACTAACAAAACCAATTAATTCAGAATCGATCAATTAGCTTCTCTAATTGAAAATCTGCTTTTCCAGCGAAAGGAGGGCGTTTCGCCGGCGACGGTCATAACGACCACGCACCACAAATACATGTCGATTTGGAATGCGCAAAATGGAGCTGATTTGTGGATCAACGCGGTCTCTATTCGATTCATGGCGCTCTTTCTCCATTTCCGTCGGTAAATGTCGCGCCTTCTATGTCAACACTTCTTTTCTGCGAGAAGGAGTCGCTTCCACGCCTTCCAGAAACCGTAATTGGGAGGAGAGGGTCCGACAACCCGAGGGATTCAAATCCGTGGAACACACTTCCGCGAAGGTCGCTTCGGTTCCATTGTTCCATTTCATTCCAAAAGGCGTGCGTTTCAAATGTGCGACGCAGATTGCAACAAAGAAAGCAGAACACGGATAATAGTACAGTCACTCCTAAACCGAGTTGATCGCCTATGCGTCAGAGCTAGGACAAGAGCAGCACGTCGTAACGCTTCGCTTTGTTCATGAAAATGAAGCCGTTGACCACATACTTGCTCTTCGCTCTCTTCGATTCCAGCACTATTCATAACTGCAACGACGCAAGACGCACAAAAGTTGATCACGCTTCGGAACCACGGCTGGTACAGCAGAATCCTACCGGTCAGGACCGCCCGTCAATCGAACAGGTTCTTCATCATGTCCAGCACGCAGAGAACAGCCACGACCGAAACCGCAAGGCTGACGTTGTTCAAAACGAACTCGGAATGACGAGCGGAGGACGAGACCGTGGCTCCGACAAAGGAGAACACACTCCGTTCGTGCGTGTACGCATAGACAGCGCCAAAAACGCCCTGCAGCGCCACCGTGAGGCAGGAAGCGAGGTGAACCGCCAAGATGCCCACCACTTGTCCACCGCGGGAATCTACTCTCAAACGAAACGATCATCCAAACAGTGCTTCACATGCCAGCACACAAACAGCGTCGCGGCTCCCATGAAGAGAAGGTTGAAACGCACGGTGACGAATCGCAGGTGAGAGAGTCCGAGAAGGACAAATGCGATGCCCGACTACGCGTAAGGAGAAACCGTCGAGCACACGATGAAGAGGAGAATGAAGGAGATGTTGTGGACGATCACGTACTTCATGTTCGTGTCGGAGTTGACCATGTGGCCGATCGTCGTGTTGTCCAGTCCCGTGGAGCTCTTCTCGCGTCGCAGCACCCACACGCCGTACCAGCAGTACACCAACTCGATGATCACGCAGTAGTCCAGAGGCGAGAGGAGCGAGTGGAGCGGCGCAGTGAGAAGGCTACACTCACAACACACGACAACCAATACCCGATCAGGAGGCCTGCTAAGTGTCCGAGGAACGAGGAGTTGGGGATGAGGAGTTTCGTCAAGAGGAGAAGAAGGAAGGGATACACGCTGATGCGAATGCTACTCGTCACGCCCTCCCCTCTCCCCAACGTCACAGCAGTCCACGGAATCGTGAACACGATCGACGGAATGCGAACGCCGAACACGCTGATCACGTCCTGCGGGTCGGAGCACGCGCAAAAACTCATCCAGGCAAAGAGCACGCACGAATACCCGATTCCCCACGTCTTCTTCGTGCTACTCATTACTCCCGTCTCTTCCGCCCACTTGGCTTTGAACGATCGGTCGACGAAGGAGGACAGAACCATCATGAGGATCTGCGAGGCGACGGCAAACCACAGCGACAGGCTACGCGTGAGAGGGAGGAAGAGAAGGTACTAGAAAAACGGAATGCTTCCGAGTCTGAACTCGATAAAGGCGAGGGAGATGAGCGAGTTCACGTTCATCGCGATGTGCAGAATGCTCTCGTGCGTGAAGGACGACGACAGGATGCGCCACGTTTCGCCACGCAGGACAACCGATTCAAAACTGGAAGCCAGCAGCGTTGCGTCCATCTTGTAGTTCCAAACGAAAAACCAAATCACTCCCAACACCATCACAAAGAAAGACGTCACGGGGTATCGGAGAATGAATGAGGAAGGGATGTGAAAGCGAATCGGTGTCTTGAAAAAGGGAAGGAGCGCTTCTTCCTTCAACTCACATCCATCCACTCTCGGAACGGATGAATCGCTTCCGGCCCCACTGCCCAAGAACAGTTTGTGCGAATCCGAAAACGCATAGAACAGTCCCGCTTTCTCATCCTTGTAGACTCTTCTCCCTAGGTCCCTCGGGTACTCTGCACCGTATAACCGCGCACTCACGCTCGAATCCACGTGAAAATCGACCAGAGAATAGACACGGACGGATTTCGTTGAGGCAGTCGATTTGTCGCCACTCGCCTTTGTTCTTGCATTTGTCGTATCAAAGTAAACTCCGTTCCACTTCGAATCCGCACACTTCTCTACGACCAATCGCGGAGTCGTCGCATGCTTCATGCACATTGCCAACAGCGAGAACGACGCAACGCAGAAAAGCAGGAAACACAACGGTCGAATCACAATCATCCACAGCACAAAACTGAGAACGCCATCCTCATAAAAGTGTCTCTCCTCCTCGTTTACATACAGAAACGAAGAGAATAAGGAGAAAAAGAAGAGGACGGGGAGAAAAAGAACACCCTACCTGAGACTCGAACTCAGAATCTTCTCCTTAGGAGGGAGATGCCTTATCCATTAGGCCAGAAGGGTACACGTTCATCATACACAACAAAACCCCTTCCTCGCAGTATATAACGCTACCCTATCCCATTACGCTCTCCCCTCACTATCGACTGCGCGCGAGTACCGATGTCCTTCCTGTCCCGACTGGGTGC
>ERZ1106948.225-NODE-225-length-28662-cov-33.006013_pt1 | contig 28662 bp, 42 predicted proteins | sample MGYA00403673_ERZ1106948 | MGnify/ENA primary metagenome ERZ1106948 (study PRJEB35170, sample SAMEA104062409) | human gut metagenome | biome: human gut; feature: human-associated habitat; material: faeces | place: Denmark | collected 2012-05-07 ...
TATGAGACAGACTGTCGCTGTCGGTATCATCAAGAGCACTGTCCGTGCCAAGTAAATCGGGAGAGTCGTTGTGTTTGTTGCACATTCCTATGTTGTCCTTCGTGATCCTTGTGCTGCTGGCATGTAGAGGACTCGGCTTGCAGTACATCGATCTCCTGCACAGATCCGTCGACACGGAGAGCTTCATCTCAAACTGGACCCTGTCTTCTGCATCGTCGGCCGACGATTCCCCTTTTGACCACGTGGAGCTGCCCGTTGAGATGTATTCCTCGTGTAAACTCTAGTTCTCCTTCCTTTTCTACAACCACCGCCAAAACCACATCTGGATCAGTCCCAATGGAATGGTCTCGCTTGCTTCAGGTGTTCCATGCGACTGCTGCTTCAACGGAGCCGGGTGTGATGCCCACACGCAGCACTATCAAGCCCTGTTTGCTCCCTATTTGGCAGATTTGGTAGACAGCGCTTCTGGCATGGTTATCTGTAGAATCCACTGCACAGGGAGGATTCGGCAATTCTGTATGGATTGACGGAAGATCGAGCGGTCGTAAAGTGGGAGTGCGTTCCTGCATACGGAAAGCCTTCGGAACCCCTCTCCTTCCAACTTGTTCTGAATCGTGACGGAAGTGCGGAATTCGTGTACAAAAAGGTTTATCTTCGACACAGTTTTCATCATAGGTCGCAACTCCACTCCCGGAAACGTCGTACTCGAGAGGGTTCATTGGCGTCCGTCCCTTCTATAACCGAAACTTCACAAACCGCAGTCCCATAGGAAGCAGTAATGCGCTTTCCTGGTTCGATTTGGGCTTCCTTGTCATGGATAGGAATACGCCGCTTCCCGGTAACTATCTTTCTTCACAGCACTTGGCAGCACTCAAGGAAAGAATGGAAAACGTCTCCTATTCCGATTTGAAGCATTCGAACTATCTCTACAACGCAACCATCCTGTTCTGTCTTGTCCCAACGGAAATGTGCATCTACCCCTTCCGTGTTGGATACGGAGGCAAGGAGTGCGTATTCGCGGTGATCCCTAGAAACCACTATCTCCATTGCGTATAGTGTTCTCGCATGCGGTAACAACACCAATGTTCGATTTGTGTGCGCATTCAGCGGAACAAACCTGACATCGCCCGGCGTTCTGGATGAAGCGTCGAAGGTGATCGAGTGCGTCAAACCCGCATTCTCGCCATCGAACAGCACCATTTCTGTATCATTACTGTTCAATCGCTCCCTTCCGATCATGCGTAGCATTTCCTCCGTATTCCACGATGACTGGAATCCCATTCCGTTGTCAACTCCTCTCGTTCTCGAAGTGGACGCCGTTCCTTCGCTCCCCGCTCAATGTGGATTGAACGACGAGGTTTGCTCGAATTGTGGCACGTGCTCGGCGCTGAACTCTCCAGACTCAACAAAGTGCTACGGCGACGACAGCGTCCTCTTCGGCACAGCGGCTGATGATTGTCCCATCGGCACCGTGATGGACCGAGAAGGTTCCTGTTGCCCTCTCTCCCAGCACGACTGCCGAGGAGTCTGCAACGGATCCTTCCGGGAAGCGTTGGACGCGACGGGCTCGTATTCCGTGTGTTGTGACGCGAATGTGAAAGTTGGGGGTGTGGGGGTGACACGTAGTTGATCGATTGCGCCAACCACTGTGAGGGGAGGGCGTTGCTGGACTTGTGCGGAGTGTGCAGTGGCGGAGTCACAGGTCGATGCCGCATCGGGCGATGATCTGTAGGTCACGAGCCCAATAGCGACATGGACTGCAAGGGCGTGTGTTTCGGAAACTACACGGGCCAGTGCGACATTCTTATGAAGAGCGACAATTCCACTTTTTGGGTCGATTTTGGTTTTGACCCTTCGGAACAAATCGCGAGTTCCGACGTGGTGATTCACAATGAGAGTACGTCCACCTTATTCCAATTCCATGTAGGTCCCTTTTCAGGCCGGCTGTCCGAGTACACGCTAATCAACAATGCGATCCCGCCAACCGTCCAATACGAGTTTTTCCACCTCCAAAACGGCACGTTGGTTTCCACACTGCCCGAAAACCTGGTGTTTTATGGCAACGACACGGTGGTGGTGCGTCTGACAAGCAGTGTGGAGAAGCTGATCCTGTACTCCAACCAGTATCTCTACAGTCACATGTCCCGCCACCTATCGGTGAAACTCCCATGTGGGCGTAACGCCTAGTTCGTGTTCGTGTCGATGAGCAAAGGAAACGCGACGCAGTTCGCGACGGCGACGGTGAATGTGACGATGCTGTTTCGGATGCGCGACTGTTGGCGAGCGCAGAAGGTGAAGCAATGCAACTTGCTGCCGCAGTGCTATGGGTGTCTGGTGCAGGCGTCGTCCATCTATGACATGAACTATTATCTGAAGCTGTTCGGTGTGGCGGAGGAGCGTGCGCCCTTCGTGTTCGTGGACGCCGTGGCGCCGCACTACTTCACGTGCGTGAACGGGGACGAGGCGAGTGCGTGTGGGAGCGTGTTGGCGGCGGTGGCGAAGGACTACCACCCCCTCACGAAACAGTCGCTGAAGGAGGCGTTCGTGTCGCCGTTTGGCGTGCTGTTTGTGCTGTTCGCTGTCGCCATGATCGCCATCGAGGCGTGGGACGCGTCGAAGGTGCTGAGGGCGAAGGCGGTGGAGAAGGAGTTGTGGGAACTGTACCAAACCGACCAGTCGCAGTACGCGTCCATTATGCGGAGCATGAGAGAAGAGGAGGAAGAGGAAGAGGAGGAAGTGTAATCTGGTGTGTTTGTTGAAGCCCCAATACTCTCTTATCTACCTGTCAAAGAAGAACCACATGCTTGTGAAAGAAACAGAAATCAACTATGGGTCCGCTCGTGTCGCTTCAACTCCGACACGGAAATGAACGTCTTGTTACACCCCTCCACCTTGCACGCATACCGCCTCTCATGTGTGTGTGCGCGACAAATGTGCAGCTGCAAATCCCCCTTCCGCGCGAACGACTTCGTGCAACTACGCTTCACACACCTCACCCTTCCCCACCCCGCCTCCGGACACGCGAAACGACGCTGCGCCTGGTGCTTGTTCTTCGTGTGGAGCATCAGACCCTGACATGACACCACGCACACGCACTCACCTCCTTCGTCTTGAACACCTTCATCTCCTTGCACAGCGAACACACGTACTTGTTCTCCTGGTTCTGGTGACTCAACTGGTGCTTGTGCAGCCCCGACGCTGTCAAAAACGTGCGCTCGCACCCCGCCACCGGACACTTGAACACCTTCTTGCGGTCCGCTGTTCGTTATCTCACATTCCCACCCTCACTTCGGTGTGTCAGGCGGTGCTGGATCAGGTTCCGCTGCGACCGAAACTCCTTCCCGCAGTTGGGCTCGTAGCACTTGAACACCAACTCCACCTTGTCGTGCAGAGGTTCGGGCTCGCCGCTCGGACCGATCGCAGGCATCACGGGCGGGTTGGGCGACTGGTGCAGCGCGCGCATCACCGCCTCCACGAACGCGAGCGTGATGTCCACGTTTTCGTTCTATTCTTCATTCTGGGTTTCACCGCGAACGTTTAGCAACAACAGGAACGACGCCAACTCGCGCGCACGCCCGTGACTGACGCAGCTGTACAGAAACGCCTGCTTTTCTGAACGTCACACGCCTCCCCCAGCTCCACCTCTTTTCGACAGCACGGGCTCCAACCCGTACTTCCGAAACCGCCCACTGTACTCCGCCACGTCGTGCTCGTGACGCTTGCGGTCCTCCCGCGACAGCTCCTCGTACTTCTGCTTCTCCTCGGGCGAGAGCCGCTTCCACTGCTCCGCCGCGTTCTGAATGCTCTCCTGCGTCTGCGGCGCGCCGCGACTGCGTTCGTCGAAGTACTCCTGGGAAAAGTAGTTGTACGCGCTACGCACGCGCTTCGGGGGCTGCAGGATGCTGCCGGCGGGGGCGGGGGACTGGGGGTGAGGGATGGGAGAAGGAACGACTGTGTCAGTGGGGGGAGTGGAGGAGAAGGAATCATTGCGGGAGGGTTGGGAATTGAACTCGGAGCATGGGGGAATCTGCTGCGCGGCCGACCCGTCGTTCATGAAATAGGAACCGTCCAGAGGCGGCATGCAGTCGGGAGGAGGATTCGATGGAAGCGACTTGTCAGCGACCTGGCCATAGGACTGCGGCTTTACCACGTTCACGATCTGTGTATTGTACTGCATCGACGGCTGGTTCTCAGCTACGCGTGAAGCACGCATTCAGAGCCAACCGTCGAACTCCTTGATGGCCTGCATCCCAGAAGAACGGTGCTGCATCGGGAAGGTGATCGCCGCTTGCTGCGGAGGCAGCTGAGAATACACATACCCGTACGTGCCTTGCACAGGATAATCCACCGGTTGTGCTCGCTTTTCCTATTTGGTCAATTTGGCACCACTGCTCGACTGGATTCACCGAGGAGGTATCGATTTGAATGGGATGCTCCGGTTCATTCTGGGAAACGGCCGCGGAATGGATACCGTACGCAACGGGATTTGTGAAGAAGGAAGAGTTCCCGTAGTCGTCGTTTCTGGCAATGCCTTCGTTATATGACACGGCATCATCTGCATATCACTTTGCTTGCTATGTACGTACTGTCCATCGTGGCCGAAACGCCAACTGTGGGAAACGAGATGGACACGGCAGCAGCATTCGGCTCTGTTCGGTAATCAACGATATTCGCTCATCTTCCTACGCTGGTTCTGGTCATTCATCTCGCAGCGACTTGCTTGGAATCCAGATTACAAATAACTGTATCTCCAAAGATGAGCGACTCTTCTCTATTCCACACTCTCGTTGGAATAAGGGAAGTCAATGACAAGGAGTTCAGGATGGTGGCGCTTATGGACATCCCGAAGGGTCTGCCCGATCTGATTTTCTTATCGCTAGACTCGATCATTTGCTGCTCGTATCCGGTGGTGATTGCCCCCACTGCGTCTCACATTCCGTTCATCTGCTCCTACTGCTACAAACGATTCACCAAGCTATCGAGGTGTTCCAAGTGCCGGATTGTGCGCTACTGCTCAAAGGAGTGCCAAAAGGCGGATTGGTGTGTTTCTCGCTGGCGCATTGAGGCGTAGGAAGTTCCACAAATCCGAGTGCGAGCTCTATTCGACCCTTTCTGCAACCGAGAATGCCACTGTCGAATTCGCGTCACGCACTGATTCGTAGCCTAGCGATCTGATCACGCTGGAGATGATGATGATTCGGATGATTATCGGCCACAAAGGCAGTAATGTGATTCAGGACTTCTCATTACTCCCCGTCGCAGCCAACCACAAACTCTATCTCCGTCCCACAACAGCAAACGACATGAACCTCGGATTCCAGAACTGTTGGACTCCTCGCTCCCGCTGATGTCTAGATGATTGTTGCCTCCAGCAGATACGACAGGCCGATCTGTTCCACCGAGTCGCTTCGCTGTCGATGGGTCACCTGTAGTACATGCAGGTCGTTCTCCCCGACTTAGCAACCCGGGTCAAGCCGACAATCATGCGGTTCTTCTTCGGATACAAATGCTTCTCCATCCCCGTTCGCGTGAACGGAGATCACATTGCCGACGGTGGAGCGAATGGGACATGATCATCATTAGCCGTGTACCCGCCCATGTGCCTCATCGAGCCGAGTGAAACGCCCAACACGACGTGCCATTTCAGCAACCAGCTCCAGGTGCTGCTGGCGTCGCGCGACATAGAACGGGGAGAACTTTTGACGGTTCCGGATTCGCCGTCTGCTGAAGCGTAGTTCTCTTTCGTCCCGAGTTCACTTCCTATCCTTTATAAACGAAAGTGTTGTTTGCTGTTGCAGCGTCATACGCAGATTGTACATGGATCGCTGCATGACACCGCCTGACATCAATGCAAAGGTTCTGTCTTTGTTGTTGTTTTATTCTAGAACTATTCCCCAGATATGATGGGGTTGAAGTGTAAGAATGGCCATCCCGTTCCGATTTCCTTCTCTGCCATTTCATCAGCGTCTTCTCGTGTGCTTTCCATTCAACAATCACAACTAGATAGCGAGAAGTGTCCCACGTGCGGAGAAGAAGTGCCCATTCCGTTCCTTCAACATACCGAGCATGGCTTCGTGTTCAACCCGTCCCTTTCCGATTTTGAGTTTGGGTTTGTTTCGTCTCTTCATGTAGATGTCTCTTGAAGAAGAAATCCTACGTGGAAGCCGTGGAGGAAATGGAGGTTTTCTTCGCCTTGCATCGTGACCTGTAGAAGGTGTATGACAGCGACAACTACATTCTCTACCTGTGCTACCTGCGTTGCAGGAACTACTACCTCAATGCTCTGCATTTCGTGCAAGCCATTCCCTTTTGCTACCAGGTGGTGAACTATATTAAGGCATATCAACCCGATAATGTTCAGCAGTTGCAAAACGAAGTAGGGCGCGTGTGCCGCGGATTCCGTGTAGAGCATTATTCTCGCCGATACACTGATGCGGTGCGGCTCCATTCACGATGCTATCAGCGTGCTGGACGATGCAATTGAACTGTGCGTCTTCATTCTGCTGATCACGACTAGGATGAAGAAGCACAGATGCTTTAGCCCCGAGGAGATTGCGAAGGTGTTGGGTCTGAAGAAGAAGTGGGATGCGAGCGCGATGATGCAGTCCTACGTCAATACCTACTGACACGCTGTTTGTTCAACAAAACTCGCTTAGCCCTACATCAATACCTACTGACACGCTGTTTGTTCAATAAAACTCGCTTTAGAACAACTGGAACAACATCGAGTCGATCCGCTTGACCACGCCCAGCACCTCCTTCGCCGTTCTGTGAATGCAGTCCGCAATCTCGTTCTGCTCAGGCGACGACAGCTGCAGATACCGGCGAATCACCCCCATGTCCAGCACCTTCTTCTCTCTCGGATACCGCAGCGGCGCATCGGGACAGTACTTCCTTCACATCAGCAATGCCTCTCAACCCAACCTGAAATTCATCGGATTTAACGCAGCGTTCTGCGGCAGCTTCTCCACGAGACGCTTCTGCAGCAGCATCAACACCGAGTAGTCCTCGTACGTGATGGGGGACAGCACACCAATTTCGCCCTCACGCGTCGCCATCACCACGCCGTGCACGACGGAACTCTCCCCGGAGGCTGTCGTGTAGTTCAGTCGGATCTGACTCAGCGACGACACCGCCGCCGCGAGGTGGAAATCGCCCTGTTTCTGCAGTCGCGTTTCTGCACGTCAACTCTCCCTCCCACGCCCACGATGACTCGCGACGGTAAACACGGCAAGATTTCCCGCCTCGTCCGTCTTCACCAGGGCGATCTGCCTCTCTGCGATGACGAAGCCCGTGTGCAGCACGTGCGACGGGTCGCGGTCCTCGCGGAACAGACGGAAGCCGTCTCGCTGCCCCTCACACCACTCACACACACCTACCGTCCACTGCAGGAAACTCAGTCCATTGTACAGGTCGCCCACAATCACGAAGTCGTTCGCCACCGTCAGCGAGGTCACGTACCCGCGCGTACCGTACTGATGCACCAGCTCCTGTCGCTGCGCCGTATTCACCATGCTGATCTGCGCGCCGCTCGTCATGATGCCCAGACGCGCCGACTTCGCCAGCACCAGGAACCGCTCCGACTCGCGCACCATCACGTCCATCGCCATGATCACGCTGTCGCAGTTCAGTGCCCACGCCGTCGTCAGGCGCTGCGGCTGCTGCTGGAGCGTGAAGTCCAGAGACAGCGCCAACAGCCGGCCGGAACACGCGTCGTAGTCGGTGGCGGAGGAGGTGATCACCGTGCCCACGAAAAGGAGGGGGAGTGGGGGGGAGTTGGGAGAGAGCGCGAGCTGGTTGGAGAAGCGCATGCACGTGACTTGCTCGTTTGGCGGGAGATCCAGGCTACGGGTCAAAAGGGTGGGATGCCCCTACAACGCAACGATCTGACTGCCATTGCGCAACAGCTGAATCATCGCACGCTCTCGGATCGGTTTCGGCACTACGATGAAACTCCCTCCCTCTCGCCTACAGGACTGTTCATGCTTGTAGTAGTGGTCGTCGTAGATGCCGCAGGGCTCGTCGGGCACGACGCCGCCACCGTAGCTCAGACACACGGCGAGGTACTCATCGTCGTCGTCCTCGTCGCGCACCACGTACTCCATGTGCGTCACGTTGCCCTGATAGGGCACCACGCTCTCCTTCAGCGTGCAGTGGCTGGTGACGTCGCAGCCGGCGAGCAGTGAAGGGAACTGCACGATGGCCATCTCCTCGCCGTTGAGACCGTTCTGCATCAGAATCAGACCCTGGGGCAACACGGGCGTGTCGAAGGAGCAGAAGCTGACGATGGGTGGCGTGTTGCACTCCGATAATCCCCCCTATTTCTGACATGCGGTGAGTGAGAGTACGATTCGGAAAGTTTGCGCCACCCCCCTGAGGGAGGTGATGAGGAGTGGCGGCGTGGACGCCACAGCCACGCAGTCGTAGCCAGCGATGTTGGAGAGCGTGAAGAGCGAGTGATGGGTGGTGATGACGGCGCCGCAGCTGGCGTCCAGACGCACGAACGACGAGGTGTGTTGTTGCTGGTGGTAGAGAAGGAGCTGTCCGTCGTTCACGACACACTACGCCTCAGAGGGGCCACAACACACCTACGACGAGGACCACATCGCACAGCTCGGGGTGGTGGGTCGGACCCACGGGGAAGCACACCAGTTCCGTCACGTAGTGGGTGTGGTCGGAGGCGAGTTGGAAGTCAGAGGGTTGGAGCACCGTGTTGCCGAGATGCACCTGCGTGAAGGAAAAGAGAGGAGTCTTCATGGAATCGAACTCGAAGCACTACGCTCGTCACACCACGCCCACGCGCCACCTGAACGGAGTCGTCGCGGAAGGCAACGAACACCGCCGTCATCCACGCCTCCTCCTCCTCCATCGCCTCGTGTGTTTCCGCCTCACACGTCTCCTCCGGCTCCTTGAACACGTCCTCTTCGTTCTCCAGCGTCAGCGACTCGATGGCGCGAGCCGGCGGCTGCGTGGTCTCCGCGTAGCGCACCTCGTCCTCCTCGTTCAGCGTCTCGTCGAGCGGGAGTGTTGCCGACACAGTGGGGGTGGTGAAGCGTCGGCAGTGGAGAGCGGAGAGCGAGGTGATCGGGTTTTCCTAGGAGTGAGTTGGTGCGCACCAGAGTGACGGTGAAGACGTCGACCACTGTGGCTTGAAAGTGCTGTGAAGCATCGGGAACGATTTGAATGAGTTCGTTGTGACTGGTGTACACGAGAACGCCTTGCGACGTGATGACGCCACGACTACACGGTGAATGCCTCCACACACGCCCACATGATGCGCGAGTCGTTGAACGCGATGTCCTGCACGGTTTCGATGCGCACCGCTACCTGGTTGTTCTGACACACCATCACACCGCGATCGCACACCTGCACCAACACTGCGCCCGACAGCCCCCACGGCTCGCCGCTCGTCAGACTCACGTCGATCGTCCCCGCACCCAGCACCAGCGGCGCGTTCTCGTTCACGAACACCAGCTCGCCCTCGTTCACCGCGTACACCGTGGTGGTTTCACCATCGCTCATTACGATGAAACTCTGCGTTTCGTTCACGTGCACGCAGCGCAGGAAGGAGTGGTTGAGTGTTGATGTGATTGGGAAGCCCGCGTTGTTCTCCAGCGACAAGTTCTGTTGGAGACGGGTGACGAAATTCGCCCCGATTTCTGGAGTGGGTGAGGGACGCGCGTATCCGCAAGAGTACATGAGATACGACTCGTCCACACGGTGGTTCTCCTTGTCGGTGATGGAGCGGCAGTTATTGGGGCTGCTTTGGCAGTGAAGCTCATCGACCACATTTGCGTCCCGGAGGTCAACGAGATAGCTCGTGGCAGATATACTTCCAGCGAACAGAAGAGGAACGCCATTTGCGGAGAGTGCGACGCCGCATTGACAATCCGCGGGAATTGTCTTGACCTTCGTCAGAGTGGCTCCGTTGAAGAGATGATGTTCCGTCTGAATGTCGCACCTCGTGATCTCTCCGTTTCCGCGAAGAAGGAAGTACTCGCTTGATGAATAAGGAACCACTGTACAGTTGTCCAAGAGAAGGTCAAAGCCGTTTCGCGTCACACTCCTCGCATTTGCGAACACGGAGTTCGGGAAATAGAACGCGCGCTCCTTCACGTACTGCTCGCCAAACGAGTTGAGCACCAGCACATGCGGAACTTGGGAGACAAATGTGAACAGGATATGAGAGGAAACAACGAAGAAGGCTTGGTTGGACGTGCTCAGCGGCTCGATGGCAGTGCAGTCGTACGGAAGGCCGTGGTAGCGGAAGATGATCTCCGTCTGCTTCACTGCCGGAGTTATCGTCACGATGAACAGCGACGTGTTGCTCCCGCTGTAGCCAGCCGTTCCCGACCACGTCGGCGTGTTCTCCTAGCCATCACGCAATCGACGCACTGCGTACGCACAGAACGGCGAAGGAGGGGAGGATGCTGTTGTGAAGGAATTGGAAGTCCTTAATCTCTCCCACCATCTCCAGCTGCGATTTGTAGGCGACGAAGTGCTCGCCCAGCCCCTTCGACGTGATGTTGATAATGACGAATGTGTAGTGATTCAGCAGGACGCACACGCACTGGAAAGAGGGATCCACGCGGACCAGGCCCTGGTTCTGGACGAACGCGTTATCTCCGAATTCGATTTCGTTCCCAGAACCTACCATTCACAATTCCCTTCACTCCTACTGTCAATCGTCACCACCGCTTCCTTATGGAAGTCGTAGCACTCGATGTTGTACAGCTCCTCGCTCTGGGTATCGAATGCAACAACAGAAACGTAGAATCCCTTGAAACTCATGATAAGCGCGTCCCGACGTCCCGTCGCTGAATAGGGAGAAACCTGCTTCAGCGGAATCGGAGCGATGCTCAGAATTTCTCCAGCAAAGGGGAATTCGCACACGACTCGGAGATGATACTCATTCTTCGTTGCATCCGTCTCCTCTCCCGAATCTGAGACTGTCCTCACGACTCTGTACACGACCATCGTATCCGAAGAGCAAGTGATGATGTTCTCCTCCGAATCGCTACAGAAATAGGCCTTGCAGCACAGCTTCGCTCCGACAGCCCTTTGTAACTCTTTGTATAGGAAATACATGCTTCCTGAGTGAAAGAGTGATACGTATCGAGTTGCTTTGAAAGTGGGGGTATGTGGGGTGGTGCAATTGCAATGCAGAAGGAGTGTGGAGAGCGTGTATTCGGAGAGGAGCGCGTTTGCGGGAAGAAGCGGTGATTCCTGGTCTAGAGTCCATTCTGCTGGTTCCAAGGATAGTGTATCTCCTCTTCTCACAGTGCCCATCGCAAGAAACCCTTTTCCTGCCAATACAACCGGAATCAAGCATTTCCTGCATAATCTGTGATGAGAGGATACACGATTTGAAAATGCACCCATCTGACGGAAGAAGAAAGAAACAAGAAGGACATGTGTGAAGAAAGAGAGGAAATTGAAGGATTATACACACAAAGACTGTTACAACTGCGGAGCGGGCTGCGCGCTACTCTGCATCTCTTTCCACATCCCTAACCATTGTTCGCACATTTCGTTTGTTCTATTGTGTTAGCCACAAGCAGGACCACACTACGAGTGAATCGATTCGGAGAGATGGTCGAGATTGCCCAAAATCGCCTTCAGGTTGGTGTTGATCGCTGCGATGGCAGCGTTGCAGTCCTGAAGCGTCTTCATTTCCTGGTCGCTGCTTCGATTCGCGTCCTCTTCCTCCATGAGAAATGAAATGGGAGTGCGCCAAACAAACACGCCAAACACACTAAATCGATAACGGAGACGCCTAATATCGGCTCGCCTTCTTCTGCTTCTTCTTTCCTCTCTTCTCTCTTCCTCGCATGGCGTTCGGATTCTTCCTCCCAAACCCGACCACAATCTGGTCCTACTCCTCACCCCTCTCCCCCTCACCCACCAGCACGTCCTGCTGACTCCGACTCTTGCTGTTCTCCAGACCCAGACTCTCAGCGCCCACGTCGCCAAACAAACAGCCCTCCTTGCTCGCCTTCGACATCTTCTGAATGCGCTGCTTCCACTTGCCCTGCTTCAGCTGGTCCTCGCACAGCAGCAAGTCCGCGTTCTTGCCGATCGAGTACTACAGTGAAACAGAGCGACAGCGACCCACCTTGGTGCCGCGAAGACTCTTCGACTGGAACGCCATGCCCACGCGGACGATACCACCTCTCATCACCATCACGGGCACACGCGTGAGCGATGCGTGACCGCAGTCGGGACAGAAGAGCTTGGTGTCGTCGTTGCAGATGCTAGAGGTGATGAGGCGACGCGAGGACTACGAGAAGCAGTCGCGACAGCGTCGCGTGTACACGCGGAGCTGCGTGATGCGCTTGTTGTCGTAGGAGAGCACGCGGAGGTTCATCTGGAGAAGGACGTTCTGCATCGAGTAGTCGCCCGTGCAGCACGCCACGCAGTGTGACAGGTCCTCCGCCTCCTCCTCGCTCGTGGTGGTCTGCTGGTTGGTGAAGAAAGACGAGAGCGAGGTGGAATCGATCCACTCACCGCCGTCGTCGTCCTCGCAGTTGCCCACCAGCGTGCTGCTGCTGTGAATGTGGCTCCCCGTGTCCTTCGTCGGCTCCATATCCTCCTTCTCTTCTTCTTCTTCGCTCGTCTCCTCCTTCACCTCTTCTTCTTCGCTCGTCTCCTCCTTCACCTCTTCTTCTTCGCTCTCCTCGCTCTCCTCGCTCACCTCTTCCACTGGCACCTCCACCTTCTTCGGAACGGTGAAGATCGCCTTCAGGTCCACATCCGAGGCGGGCTTCTCTTGCGGGGCGCCCAGAGCAGGGAAGCGGTCGTCTCCCGCGAACAGTGTGGGTGTGGCTTTCACGACGTTCCAGCGCTTCGGAGGAGCGGCGGGAGCGGATTGCGGAATGGGAGCAGACGCTTCCGATTCGGCTTTGGGAGCGGGTTCTGGCTTCTCCTCTTCCTCTCTCTCGTGATCGCCTGGATGGCGGAAGATGCACTGATTGCCGTAGTGACATCCCTCGGGAGTGCTAAAGAAGCGGCACGGCTCCGACGAGACGTTTACGCCGATGATTCTCTTCTCGCTCACGTCAACGAGACGCTTTCTCTACGAGTAAGAAGCACAGCGCCACGCCAAACGTCCAAGAGAGGAGCCACGTTCACGTCCTTCAGTCCTCCGATCTCCTTTTGCAAATCGTACGTCAACGCCATCACGAGCAAATCGGTCTGTGCCAAACGCGAGAAATCGCCAGTTGCCTTGGCGAAAGATTCAACTAGTTCGTCATCAAAATGCACTGGAAACGTACTGGCGCGAATTGCCTCGGCAGAAGGGTGACGGATCACGATTTCAAAGGGGAAGCGCTGAAGAAGACCTCTTGCCTGCTTATCGCGCACCTCGCGCATCACCTCTTCGATGGAGTAGTACGTCTATAGCTGACGAGAGTGCGGCGCGATTACCTCCGCACTGTTCGTTATGGATGCGTTGTGGATGAACACACCCGAATCGAGAACAAGAGCCTTATACTTGCTTCCTTGCATGATTCTTCTTTGCGACGCAACCAACTGATCGGGTTTTCTCCCGTTCTCTCTCCTCTCCTGCACATGGCACAATCACTTGTGGGACCTTGTTGAACAAACAGGAGAGCAGTATAGTACAAACCGAAACCCACTCTACTCATAGTCATCCTCTCCGTAGGGAGAGCGCTTCTTCTTATTCCGCTTCGTCTTGTGCGTGGTCGCACTGTCCACGGAGCTACGAGTCACCACGCATTCCCTTCATTACCCCACAGAGCGGTTGTCGTCGTCCATGGGCAGGTTCATCGCGGGCGAGGCGTGCGAGGAGAGGGAGAAAATGCGGTCGTCGCGTGTCACCACCGTTCTCCGCGGCATGGACGGCAGTCTACGTATAACGATTCGGAACAACGCATACCGCTCGTTGAAATTGTCAAACCCGCGGACGATGTTCCACACGGGGCATTCGTCCTGCAAGTACTGCGTTTCCAACGCAAAGATCTGGTTCTCCAGCTTGTTCAGCGTGTCGTTCAGACTGCTAGTCCATCAGCCCCATACGTCCACTGTCCACTTCGTCTCCGCCACCAGCATTTTCAGCTGGTCCTTGTCCGATTCGTACCCCTTTTCTTCCATGCTGTACTCGATTCTGGTCCCTTGACAGTCTCTTTCCTATTCTGTGTTTCCATTGATGGGTATGAATCGATTCAATTCAAGGGTGTAGTGATTGCACTCTTTGATATCGGATTGCGAACCCATAATGGACACTTTCAGTCTTTCCTCAAATAGCCTGAGGAGACAAGAATGGGGTTAAGACTGTACTCGTACAGGATCATTTCTATAGTACATTCTTTCTTTTTGTCTTTTCAAAAAGAGTACACGTGAAAACTTTGATGATTTGGAATCGCCCTTGAGCTGTAATTGGGAGGAGAGTAGCATGATGGCTTTCGCCGTTGTTGCTACAGCGAAGAACGTCGGCAGTGTTAATCCAAACTGCTTGAGGTTCAAGGGCATTATGAAAAGTTTCTCTAAACGAATCACTGAGGATATACCGCGAGCACGCACAATGATAGACAGCGCTCCCATCGACGAAACATCGCTCTCGTTGAGCTCGTCCACGCGCAGCTCGGAGATCATTTCGTAAGACGCTCGCCTCGTCTCCTCTCCAGAATCTCCGACGAGCCGAGCGAGCCCTCCCTCCCGTGGTACAAACGGCTGTTCCACAGGCAACACACTGCAGCCGAAACAACCGAAGAGAACGAGTCGGATGATCCCGCTGAGGGCGATTCCGTGGTCCTCGAGGTGAAAAACATTCACAAAACCTATCTTCTGGGTCTCGGTTTCGTAGTGGAGCGCGCAATCACGTGTAGAAGGAGTGCCCGCCATTCGCGGCATTGACCTGTGCGTGAATCGAGGAGAATTCGTGATCATTGTGGGGAAGTCGGGCTCCGGAAAGAGCTCCCTTCTGAATATCCTGGGCACCGTTGACTCTCCCACGCGTGGCGAAATGAGCATTGGAGGCTACGGATTCAACGACAAGGTGAGCGACAAGGAGGTTTCCGAAATCCGTCTGCACGCGATTGGCTTCGTGTTCCAGACCTTCAACCTCATTCCCGGAATGACGGCTGCGGAGAACGTCGAGTTGCCCCTCCTTCTCCTGGTAGGGACATGCTGTTGCGTTGAGCCTAGGGCGAGCTGTCGCGCGCGCAGAGGAAGCAGGCGGTGCAGGAATTGCTGCAGCGCGTGGGAATGACAAACCGAGGAGACCACTACCCGTCGCAGTTGAGTGGAGGAGAGCAGCAGAGGATCTCGATCGCGAGAGGCCTCGCCAACACGTAGGGCAGCGACCGTTCCTGATATTGAGAGTCCGGATATGCTGCTTCTAGACGAGCCGACGGGGGACCTGGATACGCTGAACACAATACGCATCATGAACCTGCTTGTCGAGTTGAACAACATGGGGACGACGCTGAGTAAGAACAAAGCGAACCGTCCACGCATAGTCATGGTGACGCACGATATGCAGCTCCCCAGCATTGCCAGACGCGTCGTCGTCGTGAGCGACGGCAAGGTGAAGGATGTCATCGAGAACAGCGAGGAGCAGCGCTTCCGGGCACTGCAGCAACTCAACGAGGGCATTGAGGACTTGACGGTGTTTGAGTCCGGCAGCAGCTCGGTCGACTCGAGGATGCACTGCGTTACAACAGGCGTCCGGCACCCAAGCGACTATGACAGAGTCCACGTGCTGGAAACGAGGGAAGACTCGTTTGGCTACGGACAATTTGTATTGGACAGCACACAGGAAGAGAGTGCCGAATCGAATATGTGCCCTGTTTCTTAGAAAGAACTTGGCAATGCACGTGCTGTGGCTGATCGACGTTCTGCTTATCGTGTACCTATCGCTGTATCTCATAGTGGAGTGGAACGTAAACGCTGTCGTCCCCACTCCCTACATGGACGAGGTGTTCCATTATCCGATGACGGTGCACTACTTTCATGGTAATTGCTAAGGGGAATCGGTTGATTCGTTAGGAAATGTCACCTACTGGGATCCGAAGATCACCACATTTCCGGGTCTCTACATTGTTGGTGGTCTGTAGAAAGCAGAGTAGGAAGCTCATCCGTAGATATTGCAGGGCGCGTCATGCGGTCTTGACGCTCTTCCACATATCTGCAGAAAACGCGTGCAGTCTAGCGTCGCTGAGGTGGATGAACTTGCTGCTGTTCATCGCGACGGGCTGCGCCGTGTTCGTCATTCTGGAGCGACTGAATCCAGTAAATGTACTTCCGCTTCCTACCGACTGATGCGTAGAAAAAGGAAAAGTCGTTCCTGTGGATGCTGCACATCATGTCCATTCCCACGATCCTCTTTCCCTATTTCCTGTACTATACGGACGGACTGTCCCTCTTCTACGCAGCGACATCGATTGCCTGCTCCCTTCTGAGTGATCGAGGATACCATTTTGGCTACGTGCTCCTGAGCGCGCTCTTCACATTCCTGGCGATCACCGTGCGTCAAACCAACATCATCCTCACGGTGCTGAATCCGGCTGTCATTCTCATGCTGCGAGTGCGTACTATCATCCTCGATCATGCGTAGTACGGCCTGCTGCAGCGATCCGAGAAGCACCAGTCCTTGGGGACGCAGGTGATTCACCTGTTCACCATGATGGTTTCCGAAGTGCGTCTTTTCCCGCGCTTTGACGCGTAGTTCCAGTTCGTCATCCGACTCGCGATTCCGTACCTGGTTCCCTTCGTGCTGTTCATCGCGTTCTTTGTGATGAACGGCTTCTCGGTCGTGCTCGGAGACAAGGAGCATCATCAGATGAGTCTCCACCTCATGCAGCTGTGCTACTTCTCCGTGTTTTACTGCATCAACTACGTCGACGAGATCGTTCTGAAGGCCTACTGCTCGTTCCGCGGACTGCGATACAGTTCTTTCAAAGAGCGAAGACCCGTTTATATCCGTTTTCTGCTGTGCACGCTGTTCGCCCTTTAGTGCGATTTATGGACGGAACTTCACGTGTAGCTGCGTTTGGAAGCACACGATTGTGCATCCCTTCATCGCCTCCGACAATCGCCATTTCGTTTTCTACCTGTTCAAAGACATCATTATCGTTCTCGTTCGTGTTCTCCGTCACGCGTAGCCCTACAAGTACTGGCTGGTTCCGATCTACGGACTCTCCCTCTCGCTGATGCTCGGAATGCTCAAGTCGAAGCTCTCGTTATGCGCGATTCTTGTGATTTCGCTTCTCCTTGGAATGATTCTCGTGTTCTCGCCAGTAGTGGAGTGGGTTCTGGGGAATCGCGTGACGACTAGATTCCGCTACTACTCTCTCCCGATTCTCGTGCTGATATGCATCGTGCAGCCGAAGACCCATCCGATCATCGCGCTGACCGTGTCTCTCTTTATGAATGCGGTGACCCAGTACTTGTTTTTCTATCGTGCGTTTGAGTGGGCCGACGGGAGCGTCGCACGTTTTATGTGGTTTCGCGTTTGTTGAGGAAACAGGCGAGAGTACAGATGAACACTACGACGACGCGAAGACGATCGTCGGAAAATAGTACGTTGTGATGCCCTCGTGCACGTCGATCCACGCGAGGCCCTCGTTCACGAAGAGGTCGAGCTCCTTCTTCCATTTCTCGCTCCTGTCCTGACCCATGTCGGCGACCTGGATTTTCCCCTTGCGCCTATTGGCCTTCGCCAAGATGCGAAGCGAGTCCGCCGAGAACGCCATATCCGCCGACTTGATGTACTCCACGCTCTCGCCCTCGTCGGTGATCTTCTCGATGGTCATGGACGAGGAGAGGCAGGAGAGCTTCTGGACGGCGATGCGGATGTCGTCAGAGTGCACTTTCCCCATCTTCTTCACGATGCTCGGCTGGTTGAGGCGATCCTTCACGTCCGATAGCTTGATCAGTCCTCCGTTCTCATACCGCGTATTCAGGCACACGGTCAGAACACGCATGCCCAGGTTCTTGTAGAAACTATCCAGATTCTGGTTCAGGAGTCCGGAGAGGAAGCCCTTCTTCTGCGCAAACGGGTCCACGCCGATGTCGTTGCACAACTTGTAGAACTTCTTCTGGTACTCCTCGTCGCCCTGTAGCGCCTTCTTTTGGTTTTCGACAATCTTCTGGAGGCAGGATTGGAGCGTGATCACCGCCTCCTTCAGCACTCTTACGCGCTCCGCTTCTTCGCTATCCATTGAGGTTTCTGCAGCGTTCATGGTCAAAGGGTGAAAAGCGCAGTGACCACTCTCCTGTTCAGTTTCCCGAATCCACATCGGAATCGCACGGCATAATCCGAGATGACCGAAATCGGAGGCCTTTTGGAAGGGGACAACTTGCTGCTTTTCTTTCTTATTTCAAGTAGTTTGGGTTAGGATGCAACCGAGTAGGCTCTGTTTTGATTTGTCGTTGCTGAAGCCGCGTCCCCTTTGCGACGGGCGTCGACTAACGTGCGTTCAGAAGTGTACGTGCCACCTCATCTCCGGAGAGTCCAACAGGCAAGAGATGCAGAGAGAAAGCAAAGGGAGCTAGATACTAGAAGAAACCCTCCCCGATACGAGGAGAACTATCATCCCGAAGGGGACGGCTATGGCAATTACGGGCCGGCTCCGTCCAGAGATGCGGACTACAACAGACAGGGTAGATACGAGGGACGCTCGGAAAACGGCGTTTACTCCACGCGCAACTTCTTCAAACCGAGTCCCTCCACCCCCGGAGGAAGACCGAGTCGCTGGGACAGTCTCGAGCCCGGAACGCACTCCTACCGCGGGTACCCGTCGAGACGCTCCTCCTCGGTCAACGAGAAGGGCTTCCACGGGAAAATGTACCCGTCGCATCTCACCGAAAAGGAGCTGTTCGATACGTCCGACCACGTAACGGAGGGCATCAATTTCGACAAAGTGGCTTCCGCCGTCCCCGCTCATGAGTAGTACGACAACATTCCCGTCGAGGTGAGCGGTGGAGACGTCCCCGAGCCCATCAACGAGTTCACGCGCGACATCATTCCCGACTGCCTCTTCCAGAACATTCTCAGATGCAACTACAAACGCCCCACGCCCGTCCAGAAGTACGGCATGGCCATCGGCATGGCGAATCGCGATCTCATGGCATGCGCCCAGACCGGTACGTCCTCCTCCTCCGCCTCACCTCCAGGTTCCGGAAAGACCGCGGGCTTCCTGTTCCCCATCATCGCGGCGATGCTGCGCGACGGCCCCTCGAAGGCGCCGCTGCCCGACACCGGCTACACCGACAAATACTTCCCCACCTGCCTGATTCTCTCGCCCACGCGCGAGCTCGCCAGCCAGATCCACAAGGAGGCGCAGCGCGTAGGCGTCGTCATCCCCACTCACCCCCAGTTTTGCTACTGCACGGGCATCGCGGCAGCCGTGGTGTACGGAGGCATTCCCATGCGCGAGACGACCATGTCGCTGCGTCGCGGCTGCGACATCCTGGTGGGCACGCCGGGCCGTGTGCTGGACCTGCTGCAGCGCGACTACATCGGTCTGGAGGGTATCACGTCGTGTCGGTGTGTGTGGTGTGATGGCTAGGCACTTGGTGCTGGACGAGGCGGACCGCATGCTGGACATGGGCTTCGAGCCGCAGATTCGCGACATCGTGGAGGACCGCGGTGGGTGTTGGGGTCCCCCGTAATTGAATAGGCATGCCGCAGGACCGCCAGACGATGATGTTCAGCGCGACGTTCCCCAACGAGATCCAACGCCTCGCCGGCGACTTCTTGCGCGACTACGTGTTCCTGGCGGTGGGTCGCGTGGGCGGCGCGGCGCAGGACATCGAGCAGCGCGTGATGTACGTGGAGGAGCAGGACAAGAACGACTACCTGCTGCACGAGCTCGAAAACTGGGGGGATGGGCGCGTGTTGATCTTCGTGGAGACGAAGCGCAAGGCGGACATTCTGCAGCACTTCCTGTACAACGAGCGCTTCTACGTGGCGTCGATCCACGGCGACCGTTCGCAGAGCGAGCGCGAGGAGGCGCTGAACGCGTTCAAGTCGAACGAGGTGCAGATCCTGGTGGCGACGGACGTGGCGGCGCGCGGTCTGGACATCCCGGACGTGTCGCTGGTGGTGAACTACGACACGCCGCAGAACATTGAGGACTACGTGCACCGCATCGGCAGAACGGGTCGCGCGGGCAACACGGGCGTGGCGGTGAGCTTCATCAACGAGTCGAACCGTCCGATCGCGCGCGACCTGTTCGAGCTGCTGGACGAGAGCGGTGAGGGCGTGGAGAGGGAGTGACGCGTAGGTCAGAAGATTCCGTCGTTCTTGGAGGACCTGTGCATGACGAGAAGCAGAGGCAGCAGAGGCGGTCGTGGCTTCGGCGGCAGAGATATTCGTCATGGGGCGCAGCGGAACATGAGATTCATCAACCGAAGAGAGAGTGACGGCAGAAGAGAGCTGAAGCCGCGTAGAAGTGGTTCTATGGGCGGAAAGGAGGAGGTGAAGGATGCGTGGTAACCAGAGGGGTTTAGTTCTTTTGGGGTGTTTGTTGTGTTCAAGAAACAAGACGGTGCCCAGGGAATAAGCAGTTATGGAAAACAAGGGTTCCTGTAAGGGAAAACACAGGATTACGCTTGGGTGGGCTTCTCTTCCGACTGGGGTTCGACGGGGCTCGCTTCCGTCGGGTTGGGGACTTCGGTGGACGGCTTCTTCTCGGGAGAGACCGCAAGCACCATTTCCTGGACGAAGGTCTTCGCCATCATCATCATTGCCTTGGCAAACGCGACGAACACGCTAGCTGATATCTACACGTCACCGCATACATGAAACCACTACCCGGAGCGCCTTCTTCACGCCCTCGTGCTCGTCCACCCACTTCTTCGCATCGTCAAAACCCTTCTGGCAGTCCTCCTTGAACTACACGTCACGCCATCACCACACCACTCACGTGAGGGTCCTTCATGTACTCCTTCATGTTGTTCACGCCCGTGTCCCATGAGTGCTTGAGGTCGTTCACGATGGTTCTCTCCGTCATCGGCTCCTCTTGCGCGATGGCGTCGTCCTCCAGCTTCGGCAGCTCGGGGAAGGTGGCTTGCGATTCAGCGGGGGCTTCAGAAGGTGCTTCAGCAGGCGCAGCGGAAGTCGCTTCAGAAGCCACTTCAGACGGCACTGCAGTCGACGCAGCGGGAGCCGTTTCAATCGACGCAGCAGGAGGCATTACGTACACAGGCATGGAGGAGCCCTGCGCGTTGGGGTAACCCATCGGGGGCTGCTGCTCGCTGGGTGTGGGAATGGCGACGTTGGGGTAGATGGCGCGAAGGGCGCTGTACTCCTCGGTCACGTTCTGCAGCATCGAGTTCAGGGACTGCTTCTCTTCGGGAGAGAGGTTGGGACTGCCCATTCTCTGCTCGATCATTCCCATGGCGCACACATAGCTAGCGATGAGACAACACGAAGAGGAGATACGTAGAGAGGCAGTTGACGACGTTTCCAGTAATGGAGTCCATTCTCGCCTTGTGCAACAGGTTGGCAATATCAGAGTTCATTTCGTATAAGTAGTAGTTCAAATTGATCAGAATAAGAAATAATGAAAACAACTACGAGGGAACGATCAAGTGTAAACTTGCTTCTGCAGAACACAATTCGAGTGCCGAGTTCTCTCTGTCCATCCCTTCGTTTTAGCACGCAAAATCACCACAGAAAAACGAGCTCGGATTGTTGCAACTGCAGAAGGGATAGAGAGGAGTACGGTGAGGACGATTCACACCGAGTTGTATTTGGAGACCGAACACGGAGCTACGTGCATACAGTCTCATCTACATCCATTTCCATCATTGTCTGCGTCTTTTGTGAACAAGACTAATCAACCTCCTTTCTGCAAAGCATCTCTCTATTTGACTGAACAGAGTAATACACAGTCCATCCCACAATCCAAATCGCAACCGGAAGAAGCGAACAATTCCGAACAACAGATGATGCCAAAAAATGGGACGATTTCACGCAGTCCAAAGGGAAACAAAAGGGGTCGATCCATGATAACCTTTTCTGACATTGGGAAATGCCAATGCTGTGGAGTACCCTCTTATTGTCAGGAATGCCCTCATTGCCATTTAAAGGTAAGGTGTCCCTGTTTCTTTTGTTCACTGTAATCATCTGAATACGGTGATGGTTGCACATGCGAATTGCTCTTTTAAATCGCCGGAATCGTGACTGCGGAGAAACTAACGCAATGTGTAGATTCATCGCTCGTGTCTGATCGATTCGAAAAGAGACGGCGATTTCTGTGTGTCTTGCAGGGCTAGCGAGCAGATAACGGAGCGTGCTACATGTTGCTTATGCGGAGAGTCTGTAGCCGGACTGTTGCTGATCCGTACGATTCTGCGCTCGACTGATTACACTAGAATTGACTGAGGGCCTCTTCGTCCACTGCGTGTGTCTCAAAAGCCTCGCCTCCTACCTGTACACGGATTTGGACGACGAGTTCAACGAGTGCCCGAGCGTGTCGTCGACTCTCGATGCTTTTTCCTCCGGAAAGACGCAGTCCGTTGATAGTCAGTCGTTTTGCGTTTCCTTTGTGGAGTATTTCCGCCGGAACTACGTCGAAAGGAAGCGCCAATTCTACCACCTCTCGGTTCAGTTCGTGCATTTCATGACCCAATTGTATTCTGCCTTTCCCTCCTCCCTTCTTCCCATTCCCTTTCACAACGGAGACCGCACGTGCACCTACTGCCACGGCGCGTCTCACTTTCTCGTAAAGTGCCAACACAAGAATTGCCCCGTTTTTTGCCATTTCGCGTGCTACCTCCAACACACTCACGACTGTTGCTTCCACGTGATGCTCAAGGGCGCGTCGGTGAGTCTTCTCTTCTACTGCAACGACCACCACGCCGAGGGGGTTCAGCTCGCCGAGGAAGACGCCAAGAACGCTCCCGAAGTCGTTCCCGCCAACACGCGCTCCACCAACCGGTCCAAGGAGGCGATTCAGCGCTGCAAGGAGGCCATTTCGGCGCTGACGTGGGGCAATTTGGAGTCCGCGGTGCTCCCTCAAGAGTCCATCTTTTCCCTCCAAATGCAAAACTACCAGAACTGGCTGGAGCTGGACGCGGTGCGCACGCGATGTCTTTCCTGGTCGTCGAAGCGGTTTCAGTTGGAGGGAAATCACAACGACGGTCCGTACGTCGTGAACGACATCGTCAAGGGGGACGTGTGCGCGATATGCAGAGACGAGGTGAGCAAGGAGATATTCCCGCGGTTGTTGAGTCACGTGCACAAGTGCGCGAAGTGCGGTGCGGTGGCTCACGACTACTGCGAGGCTGTGACCCCCACGGATGGCTGGACGTGCTCGAAGTGCAGAGAGGCGTTGTCGTCGAACAAAGAAGAGAAGTCTTCGTCGAATGGAGGGACGCCTTCACCGAACAAAGAAGACAACTCTTCACAGAACGGAGAAGACAACTCTTCATCGAACAAAGACAACCCTTCACCAATCAGAGAAGCACGCTGCTCATTCTGCCAGAAACAAGACGGGTATCTGTTGAATGTGAGCCACGCGCTGTGCCACCTGGGCTGCTACATCCGATCGCGCTGCAGCGCGCCGGACGAAGTGTGCGAGCACTGCACGGACAACCACTGCGTGTTCCGATGCTGCGTGAAGGGCTGCGACTATCGCAGCCACTACTGCTGCGGCGAGGGTCGAGGGGATTGCGCGTTTGGCGTCTTCTCTCCGGCCTCGTCGCGGCTCTCGTTCTTTTATGTTTGTTCAATGCATATTCACACGATGAGCGTCCAGGATGTGGTGGCGAACGCGACGCCGTACTCCCTCTCGCTCGCTGCGGCAACGTCGGACCGCTTCCTTCTTTCCTTTTTCCATCCGCTGCGCTCCGTTCTTTCGCTGTCGTCTGTCCGCGTGTACAACAACTCGTCCGCCTTCCAGAAGCTGCGCTCCGTCTTTGTTCGCGCTGGATGCGTCGACTCGCCCGCGAAGAAGAGGAGGATGAAAGCCGAGAGCAAGAGGGAGAGCAAGGAGAAGGAGCACAGGAAAGAAACGAAGGAGACGCGCCGTCGACAGCGAGGAGTTTCAATATCCGCAGAGGAAACGCCCGCGCCGACGTCACAACCCGTTTCCACGTGAGCTCTTTTCCCAGACTTCACCTTTAGCGCATCGAGTCCGCGCTCTCGGAGCGTCGCGACCACGTGCACGGACCTGTGGAAGTACGTCGCCCAGTGCTTCGACAAGCGTTTCACGAAACGAGACGTAATGAAACTCCTCCGGATGGATCCGAAACAAGTGCGACTGCCTCCCTTTTCTCACCCACAGACGCTTCCAATTCCGCTTCCCAACGGAACGACAGTTCAGTTGCCGCCGTTGCCTCACGCCTTCTCCTCATTCCCTCTCATTCACGACGAATGCATGGTGATTCCCTCTTCCTCTTCAGCAACGCGCCACACCGCCAAAAGGGAAGTGAAGCGCCGGGGAAGTTTCAAGCAAGAAGAACAAATCACGTTCCACGGCTTCGATCCCGCGGAGTTCAGCGCCATGTACGAGGAGTACAAGCCCTGGGTGGACGAGGGCGTCGTCTCCTGGTTTCGTGCGCAGAACTGGTGCGCAGAGACCGTGTTCCGCCCCGCCACGATGCGCGACATTCCCATGCTGTGTCAAGTGAACCGCGTAAACCCTCTCTACTTCAAGAAGGAGGTGTTCGAGTCCGTGCTGAAGACGAAGAACGAGTTCGTGATCGTTGCCGAAAAGACCAATCCCCGCGGGAAGCGCGTTCTCGTGGGAATGATCCACTATTACCTGATCTGGTACTGTGCCTCCAACTCGCCGGCTCGCAAACGCGGCGGACTGTTGAACGCGGAGGACCTGATCCACATCCCGCCACAGCGCGTGGTGTACGTGTGCACGCTGCAGACGGTGAAGAGGCAGACCCATCCCGAGTACGTTGAAAAGTGGGGGATGGAGGGGGACGAGGGCTGTGGGAAGTGTCTGTTCAGCCTGGCGTGCGAGCACGGGAAGAAGAAGCAGATGCGGTTTGTGCTGCTGGACAGCACGGACGACGCGATCGGGTTTTACGAGCGAGTGTTCGGGATGAGAAAGAACGAGCGCGCGGAGGGTCGCGAGTACACGCCGATGCAGCTGGAGCTGAAGCACTGGAGTTACAGGATGTGCTTCAACTACGCGCTTCGTCGTCCTTCTTCTCTCGGTTGATGTATAGGTGCGAGCCCACGAATTCGAGTGTACGGCAGTTTCATTCACCACTCCGCCTCCTCCTCCTCGCGCCACCGACCCAAGTCCCTCCACCTGCAGTTCAACCCCTACGGTGACCTTCTGAAGGCCTCTCCCACCTCGCACTTCCGACCGAACGGTCTGTCGACTGCGCCCGTGGTGGGCACGCCCCTCATCTCCACGCTCGCCTCGACGTCCTCGCTGGAGGTGGTGGACGAGTGCATGTACCAGCTGCTGAACGGCCTGCGCGACGAGGAGAACGTGGAGAGCGTGATGGACGACCGTGTGTTGAGTCGCGTGGGCGGGAGCGAGTGGGTGAGTGAGGCGTGCTGTGTGAACGGCAACGACATCGTGGCGGAGCGTCTGAGCGTGGAGGACAGCGTGGAGCGCGACGAAGTGCTGCTGAAGCTGCTTCTCACGCAGCAGGAGCTGCGCGACACGGTGGCGGAGAATCAGCGGATCCTTCAGAGCGTCCAGCAAGAGGTGCGCGTTGGCGGCGATCGTTACGCATAGGTTCTCCAGACGTACACGCAGTCGCACTCGTCGCAGGAGGTGGCGGACCTCACGCGGGCGTACCAGCTGTACCAGCAGCGTCGCGCCGCGCCGCCTCAGCGTCCTTCAGGTCCCGCGTGCTGCGTGTGCAATCACACTGAGCCCTCCGTGATGATGGAGTGTGTGGTGTGTGGGTGTCGGACCCACCCGCACTGCTACGGGTACCTGATGAAACCGTCGTCGCCGTGGCTGTGTCAGGCGTGCGAGGACGTTGCCACCGAGTTGTGCGGCGTCTCCGTCGAAGACACGTTTTTCGCCTCTCCAGGAAAAGAGGCCATTTCGGCCACCATTGACACGGTTCTGTCGTATCGACGTCAGATCAAGTGCTGCGTGTGTGGGATTAGCGAAGGCGCACTGGTGCCCACCCCTTTTCACGGCGTGTACGCGCACGTGTGTTGTGGCGTGTGGCTGAAGGAGCTGGGCTACAGCAACCATGTCCAACTGCCCCACCACAGCGTGTTCGACTCCTTGTTCTTCTCGCCTCGTCACGCGCCGCTCGTGGTGAACCCCACCACGCTCTCCGACGAGCACTGCAACGGTGTGTGCCAGTTCTGCCAGCGTCAGGGCGGCGTGGTGTGCTGTAGCGTATCGGGGTGCAAGAAGTACTTCCACGTGATGTGTGGGTACGCGAACGGGGTCTACACGGACTTCATGAGCTCTGGCGCGTTGCAGGACGACTTCAAGGACAGCTTCCTCCTCAGCTCCAAGCACACGGCGTTCTGCAGCCAGCACTCCGCCGTGGTGTCGAACGCGCCGCCGCCCAACAACGCTCTCTTCGTCACGTCCGCCACTGTCGCCGACTGCACATGCTTCTCGCTGCCTGCCGCGCTGGCGAAACTCCCGCTCACGTCGCTTCTTCAACACGGCTCGAGAAGGACTCTCGCGTCGTCGCAGCACGCCTCCGTCAGGACAGTGCACGGACGAGGCGTGTTGGAGGACGTGTCGATGTTCGACGACCTGTTGGAGGTGCCGTCGTCGCTGCTCAGAGCCGAAACCACCACGCCCTCCGTGCTCATTCACTCACGCGTCCGACAGGGACGGAAGAGGAAGAGTCCGGTTATGGTCGACAACGTCCCAGTGATCGATATTCGGGGATTCGGGTCTGTCGCGTTGGAGCCGTCGGAGCCGTCGCTGGCTCCATTGCAAACTCCATCGCTGACTCCATCGCAGAGTTCGTCACACGCCCCATCGCTAACTTCGTCACAAGTCTCATCACAAGTCTCATCGCAGGATCCGCCGCTCCATCGCCGGAGCAGGAGGGAGCGAACTGGTGGGGCCCCCCAGATTTCAAGGAAGCGTGGCAAGGTGGAGGACAGCCCAAAGAACAACTCGAACAACTCAAAGAACACCCCGAAGAAGGAGCTCACAGTTCCCGCCAAGAAGCAGCTGTACAAGTCGTGCGTGGTGTACGTGGCGAACGGCAAGCAGACGCTTCCCGCCAACCTCCTCGCCGCCTTCTCCTACCGCCAGATCACGCGCACGCCGGCGGTGCTGCTGAAGCACTTCATGAAATCGCCTCTGTTTTTGTCATTCTTCGACCGAAGCACGTTGGAATCGCTCCCTCCCGACGACACCTCGCCGTGCGGGTACATTCGACACTACTATTCCGGCGTGCCGCGCGAAGTGTTGGAGTCGTGCTTGGAGGGCGAGTTGGATGTGAGCACGCTGATTCAGAGCGGGAACCAGAACATGGAGCCGTTGAACACGGTGCTTGACTACATCGAGAGGAGCAAGAACGCGACGGAGATGGTGTGTTTGCTGCGCGTGCTGCTGATTTCGTCGATGTACTCGATCTACCCCCCGCACGTGGTGGGCACGGAAATGGCGAAGAAGGGAGGCATGCTGGCGAGAAGCGTGGTTGTGGAGGTGCGACACCTGTCGAGACTTGTGAAGATGCTGGGGGAGTTGGCGCTGTCTCTGAGCAACTACGTGCTGTGCATCGAAGACCCCGAGGAGTACGGGAACAACCTGAAGAGAGCAGACTACTGCCCCCAGTGTCTCTGCTTGGAGGAGGACATCGATGATGCGCTGGTGTGCGCGAACTGCGGGATCTGCTACCACAGCGAGTGCCTCGGACTCCAGAAGACGTCCTACAGCGACTTGCTGCAAACCAAGCTGTATGGGTACTGGAGTCTGGAGAGAGGCTTTGTTTGCCCCAGTTGCTGCAGCGACGACCTGTTTGAGCAGAGCAGACTGATGAAGGGGACGATGCAGATTCGCGATTCCGTTGTGCTGGCGTGGCAGTCGCGCGACAAGAAGAAGAAGAGGAAATAGGTGCATGTTCATTTGCTGTTTGTTGCTCACGCCTTGGAGATTCATTTCCAGAGGGTGTGTCGTCTCGCCTGAATAGTGCCAAGGAAGAGACAGGGCGGGACGACGCGCATCAAACACCACGCCATCCTCACATTTTCTTCCGATTGTGGATGTAGGTCCTCGATTTCGCGTCTGTCAGTGTGTAGAAGCGTACTGAGATCAAATGGAGATGTACAAGACTGCCGTTTACTCCGTGGAGTGCTTGAAGGATAAGCCCATTGCCACTCCCCTTGTAACGCTGTGCTTTCGGAGAGTGAGGCGTAGGAGGTGATCAAGAGCAAGGCTGCCAACTACAAGTATGGCTGCTGCACCACTTTCATCATCAACGGAAAGCCCGCTTGCGTATGTGCGGTATGGATGCGTCACGGGTAGTGCTGCGGTGCCAAGAAGTTCGCTGACCTGAAGGTCACCGATTCCACCTTCGAGGCCACTGAGTGCGGTGCTGTCGAGACTGGCTGCGCCGTGGTGGAGGGCAAGAAGTACTGCGTGATGCGCATTTGGGAGTACTGCTGCTGCAGCTATGATTACTACTGCGAGTACGTGATCCTCAACGAGTGCTGCGAGGCCGCCCCCGCCAAGGAGGAGAAGAAGGAGGAGGAGGAAGAGGAGGAGGATCTCTTCGGTGATGACG